>Ga0257155_1000055_pt1 | contig 6792 bp, 8 predicted proteins | sample NI19A_FD_185945 | JGI IMG/M metagenome (GOLD analysis project Ga0257155, IMG submission 185945) | Soil microbial communities from H.J. Andrews Experimental Forest, Oregon, United States - NI-19-A | ecosystem: Environmental > Terrestrial > Soil > Temperate forest > Bulk soil | place: USA: Oregon... | reverse complement strand
CACCCGTCAATTACATTACATGACGCGCCCACGATGCGGAAGGCCTGCGACAAGGTCACGGCTTCCGCCCGGACCTCAGCAGGGCTATTTGCGCGCGAGGAGTGGCAATACGGTCGATCAAGGATTAACCCATGACCTCGCGGATATCCGGCGCCAACGTTGCGCGCTTTGCTCCCCATGCTCTCGCCGTGTTGCGGATCGTCGCCGCGGCTCTCTTTTTGGAGCACGGCCTTGTCAAATTGGTTGGCTTTCCCGCGGGCACCCCGCCCGGCGAGCAGCCGCTTGTGACCATGCTCGGGCTTGCCGCAGTTGTTGAGACGGTCACCGGAATCTTGATGATTCTCGGACTGTTTACCCGCTCCGCCGCGCTCATTGCTTCCGGCGAGATGGCGGTCGCCTATTGGCTGGCCCATGCGCCTCACAGCTTTTATCCGGTGGTAAACGGCGGCGACGCCGCGATTCTGTTCTGCTCCGTATTCCTCTACATCTTCGTCGCCGGCCCTGGCGTCCTAAGCCTGGACGGCTTGTGGCGCAGGTTCTCCTCGGAGAAGCGCTGACCGAAAGCGTAGCTCCCAATTTCGGCAGCAACGGCCGTTACACCAGAGCCTTGCGAAGGCGTGCGCTCAGAAGGTCGATCGCCATCACGGTTGCGACGACGATGATCACCTGGGCGGCGGTGTCGCCGTAGTGGAAGCTGCGAATGCTCTCATAGAGCGTCTGGCCGATGCCGCCGGCGCCGACGATGCCGAGCGTCGTCGCCGAACGCACATTGGTTTCGAGACGGTAGAGCGTCAGTGAGCTCCACAAGGGCGCCACCTGGGGAATAACCCCGAAGATCACCTCCTGGAGGCGTCCGGCGCCCGTCGCTCTGATGCCTTCGACGGGCCGCGGGTCGATCGACTCCACGGCCTCAGAGAACAGCTTTGCGAACACGCCGAGATTATGCACGGCGAGCGCCATGACGCCGGCGAACGGACCGAGACCGACCGCGACCACGAACATCAGGGCGAATACGATCTCGTTGATGGCGCGGCACGCATCCATCAGCCGGCGCACCGGCTGCACGACCCAGGCGGGGCACACGTTGGCGGCGCTCAGAATCGAGAACGGCACCCCAAATAAGACTGCAAGCGCCGTTCCCCAGGCAGCGATCTCAAGCGTCACCACCATGTCGGCGAGATAGCCGTCCCAGTCATGGAAATTCGGCCGCAGGAAAGCTGAGCCGAATTCTGCCATGTTGCGCCAGTCGTGGATGAGATCGACGGCGCGATACATTTCCGCCGGCGTCCAGGCCCAGGCCAGCGCGGCGACGATCACGAACCAGAACAGCCAGCCGGTCAGCCGTCGCGCAAGCGGATGGCGCGGCACTGCCGGAGCGGCACTGGCTTCGTCCGGCACGGGAGCGGCCGCGACGTGTGCCCCATCCGCCGCCATGCGGCCGTCAGTGCGTGCGGGCGTAGATTGCCGCGAACTCGGCGATCATGCGCTTCATGTCGTCCTGACGTCCGGCCTTTTCGGCCTCGATAAATGCCGCCACACGGCTGCGGAAAGGGTTGGCCTCGGCCTTCTTTTCCAACTCGTCGAGCTTGGCGAGTTGAGCCTGGATGACTGTGGTCTCCTTCGCCCTTTGCTCGTCGGAGAGCTTGGCGTCGCCTTTGACTTTGAGAAGGTCTTTGTTCGCTTCAAGCTTGCGGGTCGAAAGCAGTTGGTCATCGGAAGAGGGATGAAACGGCGACCAGATGAGGTTTGCGAGGATGTCCCGGGTGGCCTTGATTTCTGCTTCGGTGCCGATATGGCCGTAGTTCATCAGGACTGTGTAGAGCTTGGCCTTGACGGCTGGATCGAGGTCCTTGCGCCACATCAGCGGATCGAGCGGAATGAGCGGCGACGTCCAGATGATCTTGATCTTTTCCCTGGCATCCGGTGCGCTCGCAGCTATGCGCTGCAAGTCTTCGCTGTTGTTGGTCGCTGCGCTGACCTGGCGGTTCGCGACCGCCATGGCATTGGCTTGGTGATTGGCGTTGCGGACGGTCTTGAAGCAGGATTTCGGGTCGATGTTGCGCGCGGCGAAAATATAAGACGTCGGCACCAGGAAGCCGGAGGTCGAATTAGGGTCGCCGATACCGAAATCCAGCGACTTGTCGCATTTGAGAATGTCGTCGAGCGTCATGAGCGGACTGTCGCGGTGGACGATGACATGGGAGTAGTACCCGATGTTGCCGTCGCGGGAGACGAGTTGGGCGAACACTTCGCCGCCGGCACGATCGGCGGCTTCCATGCCGGATTTGTTGCCGAACCAGGCCACCTGAACCTTGTTAAAGCGCATGGCCTCGATGACGCCGGCGTAGTCGGTTGCATAGAATCCGTTGACCTTGAATCCCGTGGATTTCGCGATCGCTTGCAGGAACGGCTCCCAGTTTTTCTTCTGGTTCGTCGATGCCTCGGTCGAAATGACCCCGAAATTGATCTCGATTGGCGTCTGCGCAGCAGCGGTCACAACGGAGGCGATCAACAAAAGGAGCGGGGCCTTACTCAGGAATAGATTTCGTAACATGTTTCAGGTCCCTTTTCGTTTGTTGAGAAATCGAGACGGGATGCACTTTGCGCCTTACGCCCTCAGCCGTTCTGCCTCGTTGGATGCCCATACGTGCTCTGCAGCCGGCACGGTATCGGGGTCGGCGAGCCCCAGACACGCCCCCGGCATCGCTGCAAGAGGGGGCTGTGCGCGCATGGCCGCCACCAGCTCCGGCGCTGGCACAAACGGCTCCTCATTGTCGGCGCCGTAGATCGACGTCAGCAACGCCGGCGTCAGCTCGCTTGACGGGCCGTCGTAGACGACCTCGCCGGATCGAAGCGCGATGGTGCGCGGGCAATAGCGCAGCGCATATTCGACCTGATGCAATGACACCAGCACAGTGATGCGGTCGCTGCGATTGAGGTCGGCAAGGATATCCATGACGCGCCGCGCCGCACCCGGATCGAGCGAGGCGATCGGCTCATCCGCGATGAGTAACTCCGCGCGCTGCACCAGCGTGCGGGCGATGGCGGCACGCTGCTGCTGTCCGCCCGACAGCTCGGCGCCTCGCTTGAGCGCATGATCCGCAATCCCGACGCGAACGAGCGCCTGCATGGCGCGGCGCTTGTCCACCGCGGTGAACCGGCCGATGGTACCGTGAAAAAGCGACATCTGGCCGAGCAGGCCAAGGCAGACATTGGTCAGGACCGAAAGCCGTGGCACCAGATTGAATTGCTGAAACACGACGCCGATGCGCACGCGCAGGCGTTTTGCAGCGCGCGTGATGCGACCGCGCCGTTGCATCGGCTCCCCGAACAGGATGATCTCGCCGGTTGCGGCGCCCAAATCATCGCTCGTCGCGGATTTGTCAATCGGCACCAGACCGGCGATCGCGCGGACCAAGGTGGACTTGCCGCTGCCTGAGGCGCCGATCAGGGCGACCATTTCGCCGCGCCTCAGTGAGAAGGAGACATCGCGCAGGACCGGGCGGCGCCGCTCAAAAGACTTCGAAACCCGCCGAACCTCGACCACGGCTTCCGACATTCCGGCTGCCCCGTCGCTCATGCTGTTCGGCTAACAGGCGCGTGTGACAGCGCGATGAATGCGCCTGTAGGGGCGACCCTTGTGGTCGCCCGCTTTGTGGGCGCCGGCGACGGTATCAACGGCGCGCGATCGTGGTCGATCTTAAACCGTCCATACGTCCGCAGGGAACAGGGCGACCACAAGGGTCGCCCCTACATCATCCTTGCGTGGGACTAAGAAATCGCGCTGTGAGCCAACACAACAAACCGCGCGCCGGGGTTATCCTGGCGTAACAGGGCGAGCCGATCGATCTTGATTGGGCCGTCGCCGTGACTGCATGCCAAGCCGCCCTGCAGATATGCGAGCATTGGCTCCTGGCGGTCGGCAGAAAGCGCGCCGGTGAGCGTCATGTGGAATCGGAAATCCTCGAAGACGTACGGGTATCCCCAGCGTTCGACGTGCCCGACTTGCCGTGCCGTAAGATAAGCAGCCAGGCGCCGGCTGCGGTCGGCGCTGGTGAGCGGCGCCCGGAAGCCATCGAAATGCTTCACGCATGACGCTGCCAGCCGGTCAAGTCCGGCACCAACGGCCACAGGCACGATCGCCACAAAATGCTGCAACAGACAGACCGCCGGTTCGATGGTCGGAGCGCTGTCGATCGTCTCTGAGAATTCGACAAATTCGCCGATCAACTCGCCCTCAGTTCGTCCTTCTGCGAGGCGGAACGGAGCTTTCAAGGTCGCGTGGAAGCCGTAGCGGCGCGGCTCCCGCGTCAACTCGCGCCACGCGCCGGCATCGACCGGCAGTGCGTCGAACGTCGCGATATCGGTGCCGGTGAAACAGTCGTAGCCGAGCGCGCCGGCGCCGAAGCGATACAACGCCGTGTCACGGGACGGGACGAAGTAAATGGCGTATCGCGGATCAGTCATCATGATCGGCCCCGGCTGAGGTTGCCGCCGTCAATGTCCGCAATAGAAGCGTGCTGCCTCGGTGAGATAAACGAGGCGTCCCGCCACGATCGTGGCAACCACATGGGGTCTTCTGCCGGTTGCCTCGACGAGGATCAAATCGGCTCGCCGTCTCGCCGCAATGACGCCGCGATCGGTGAGGTCGACCGCGGCGGCCGGGATTTCCGACACCAGCGCCCACGCCTTTTCGATCGTCGTCACGCCGTCCGCAGCCAGGCGGAAGGCCGCAATCAGCGGCGCCGGATAATAATAGTCTGACGCGAGAATCGAGCACAGGCCGCGCGCGACCATGTCCTTGGCGTTGATCCAGCCGATATGGCTGCCGCCGCGGACCACATTGGGCGCGCCAAGCACGATGTGGTCGCCGGCGCCGGCCGCCTCTTGTGCGGTTTCGATGGTGGTGGGAAATTCTGCGAGCCGGCAGCCCATCGAGCGATACCAACTGCGCTGCTCCGGGCTGATGTCGTCATGAGATAACAGCGGAACGCCGTTCGTGTTCGCCGCCGCTGAAAGCCGGGCGATCGAGCCGGGCACCTCGTCAGCGCGTCGGGCGATACGCAAGACCAATTCCTGGAATGCGTCGTGCGAGATGCCGGATCGTTGGGCCATCTCGGCGATCTTGGCGGGCCGGACCGGCGCATTGTCTTTCATGGCGGGCAGGTGATTGTTGAACGCCAGCACGCCGATGCGCCGGGAGCCGATCCAGTCGATGATTTCGCCCTCCGCGTCGAGATTGAAGGTCTCATGGCGCAGATGGAATTTGGTGTCGGCGCCCAGCCGCGGCCGCAGTTCCTCCATGGCGGCAAGGATCGCGCGCGCGTTGCCGGCGCCACGCAGTCCCGGCTCCCACGACCAGGTGACCCCGTGAAACACCGTGGTTATGCCGTTGGCGATCACCTGCCGGTCGGTGTCGAATAGCGCGATATCCATGGCGAAGTGAACGCCCGGACGCGGCATCAACTGACGTTCGAACGCGTCGCCATGAATATCGACGACTCCGGGCAGGACCATGAGGCCGCGCGCGTCGATTGTTCCCGCCGCGCTGCGCTCCCCGCCGACGGCGTCGATGACGCCATCGCCGGCGCAAACGGTTGTTTCCTCGAACCTGTCTCCGACCAGGACGCGCCCGCCTTCAATCCGGATGTCCATCATGAATCCTGCATGACTGCTTCAGCTTTCCACTACCAATTCAACGCGATCCGGCGCGAACCGCGTGTGCGACGTCAACACCGGCTCCCCCGACGTCAACACGTCGACACTGTCGACCAGAAGCAGCGGACGGCCTGGCACCGTGCGCAGCCGCTGAGCATCGAGTGCATCAGCGGAGGTCGCAGAAATCCGCGTGGAATGCCGCCGATAGTCGCGGATGCCGAAATGGGCGAGCGCCGCCGTCATGCCGCGCGTTGATCGGTAGACCTGCGCGAGGCCGGGGAAACGTTTCGCCGGCAGCCAGGTCGTTCCGGCGCAAATCGGCATTCCATCGGCGCTGCGCAGGATTTCGAGCCGGACCACCAGCTCGCCGACGGCCATGTGCAGACGCTCCGCGACGGCGCCCGATGCCGGCTCTTCGCAATCGGCGATCAGCCGGCCACCGACCTCGCGTCCGGCGCCGCCGACGATTTCGGAGAATCGCGTTCGCCGCCTGATCGGGTAGGCGATTCGGCGGGGCGCGACGAAGGTGCCGCTGCCACGTTCAGCGCGCACCAGGCCGCGCAGGGCAAGCTCGGCGAGCGCACGGCGCACCGTGTGACGGTTGACGTCGAAGCGCTGCGCGATCTCCACCTCTCCGGGCAGCCGTTCGCCGATCGTATAGACGCCGGCGATGATCTCCTGTTCGACATCGTCGGCGATCCGGCGCCACAAGGTAACGCCCTTCAGGGTGCGATCGCTCGAAGCCTTCAACATGGCGAATAGGCGTTTGCGGTTGACTCGATTTTCAAGTTGTCTAATATATTAGACAACTTGGCAAGCGGAAATAGCAAGGGGGACGAAACTCGTGGCAGTCCCGCTTGGTCATGGCCGGGCAGCAGCCCGTCGAAGACGGGCGTAAACGCCCTTATGTCCCGGCCATCCCGATAAATCGGGCACTGTGCCATCCTGATCGAGATCGCCGGGACAAGCCCGGCGATGACGCTACGAGTCCTGGCAAGCGGAATCCCGCCGATGGGGAATGAAAATTCGCCGATGGGAAATGAACCTGGGTCTCCCGGCAGCGCGGCGGTCATTGGCCGGCGCGCCGCCATGGCGACGCTCGCAGATGCCCGCGCGAGCGAAATCGCAAGCGGG
>Ga0257155_1000053_pt1 | contig 6846 bp, 8 predicted proteins | sample NI19A_FD_185945 | JGI IMG/M metagenome (GOLD analysis project Ga0257155, IMG submission 185945) | Soil microbial communities from H.J. Andrews Experimental Forest, Oregon, United States - NI-19-A | ecosystem: Environmental > Terrestrial > Soil > Temperate forest > Bulk soil | place: USA: Oregon... | reverse complement strand
CGTACCTGCCTGCCGAGGACCCGGCTGCGGAGTCCGCCCACGGCCGGACCGCGATTAGCGAGTCCACTCAAGCCACCGTCGAGGCCATCGATGAGGACGCGGCCGCCGGCCTTTCCGAGGCGTTCACCGCCAAGCAGCGCCGCCAGCTCGCTTCCCAGGGCAAGGCCATGCCCGACGGCTCCTACCCGATCCGCAATAAGGCCGACCTCCGCAAGGCCATCAAGGCGGTCGGGCGCGGCAACGCCGACCACGACGCCATCCGCAAGCACCTCATCCAGCGGGCCAAGGCGTTGGGCCTGTCCGCGCTCATCCCCGCCAATTGGAACAAGGACGGCTCCATGAAGGAGAACGCGACGCGGCTGCTCGACGTCCGCGAGTACTACCCGGACGGCCCCAGCGGCGGCGCCGGGTTCTGCATCGACGCCTACAACGGTCCGCTGTCGCTGACGATGCGCGCCTGCGGCCTCGACCCGCAAGACCTCCGGGCGATCACCCAGGCTGCGATGGCTGCGGCTGTCGATGCCCTGCAGGCGATGGACCCGGACCTGGACGCCGACATCGACGTCCCGGGCGCGGAAGACACCGACGCTGTCACCGCGAGCATCAACGACGACCAGATGGAGAGCGCGGACCACGCCCCCGCCGAGGCCACCGTCGTCACCGAAGCCCTCCCCCAGACCACCCCTGCCGCATCGGCCGGGGACGCCACCACACACCAGGAGGTGCCCGCCGTGAGCGAGCCCACCCCGGCCGTCGAGACGGCCAGCACCCCCACCAGCCCGATGATCGCCCTCACGCAGGAGCAGTTCGCCGCGCTCCTCGACCGCGTCGCCCCCGCCCGCGAGAGCGTCGCGCCGGCCGAGCCCCCGGCCGAGCCCCCGGCCGAGACCGCCGCACCGGAGACCGCCGAGACCGCCCCGCCCGTCACCGCCGAGAGCTTCACGAAGGCGGACCTGGCCGAGGCCATGAAGGCGAACATCCCCGCGATCCTCGCCGAGTACGGCCTCCCCCAGCGCAAGGGCTACCGCACCACCGAGACCGACACCCCGGCGGCGGACAAGGCCCCCACCCGCGAGGAACTGTGGGCCGACCGCACGCAGCTCCTCCTCGGCGACCACGGCGTCCTGCCCGCCTGACCCGGCCTCACCCCCTGGCGCCCCACGAGCGGCGCCCAACACCCACCAACTTCCAGCCCCGCCGGCCAAGCCGAGCGGGGCTTTCGCATGAGATGAGGCCATCGTGCCCAGTGAGCTCCAGGAAGCGCTGACCGCAGCCAGCGCCGTCACTCCGCTGACGCAGAAGCAGATCAGTCCGCTTCTGCTGGAGTACCAGCGCCGCTACTCGCCGCTGCTGGCGTCCATCCCCGCCAAGCAGTGGGGCTCCACCCAGTACTACTTCAACCGTCGCGTGTCCCGCCCGGATTCCGGTGGCGTGGTCGACGGTGGCGCCCGGCCGATCGGCAACAGCTCCTACGAGCAGGCGTCGTTCAACATCCGCCTGTACCAGGCCGTCGGCGCGGTGACCGGCTTCGCGCAGACCGTCACCCGCGACCTCGTCGGTGACCTGAGGCAGCTCGAAATCGACGGCACCGTGCAGTCCATGCTGTGGTCCGTCGAGAACTCCTTCATCTGGGGCCACGACGGCGCGACCGCCAACGGTCTCTACCCGATCTGCTCCGGCATGGACTACCTGGTGTCCAACTACAGCCCCGGCAGCGGCTCCAACGCGTACACCAACGCCCTCGACATCAACGGCAACTTCCAGCTCAAGCACCTCGACGAACTGATGGACCTCGTCGAGTCGAACGCCGCCATGCCCGTCGGCTCCGAGTACATGTACATGATGTCGCCGCGCATGGTGTCCAACGTCTCCCAGACCCTGACGAACCAGCAGCGCTTCATGGGCGAGATCGAGGTCGCCGCCGGCCTCATCGTCCCGACCTACCGCGGCGTCCCGCTCGTCAAGTCCTCGTTCCTGTCGCCGCGCAGCATCCAGATGGGCGCGGTCACCACCGCGACCGCAACGTCCGGCGGAACGCTCGCCGCAGCCACCTACTACTACAACGTGTCGGCGGTCATCGCCCGGTACGGCGAGACGCAGGTCGCGGCCGAGGTGTCGCAGACCACCACCGGGTCCGCGTCGACCGTCACCCTGTCGTTCTCCACCCCGACGAACACCCCGGACAACGCCCCGCCGATCCTCTACAAGGTGTACCGGTCGACGTCCACCGGCAACGAGACCCTCGTGGGTGTCGTCGACGCGTTCGACACCACCGGCGTGGCGGTCACCAGCATCATCGACACCGGCACGAACCTGCTGACCAACTCCTCGGGGAACACCGGGCCGGCGGCGTACCAGGGCACCAACGCGGGCGCGAAGCCCCGCGGTGCAGGCGCGGAGGAGGTGTTCCTCGTGCCGAGGGACGAGAACTTCTTCGTCCGCCCGTACACCCGCGACATGCAGGTGATCCCGCTGGCTCCGACGACCACCAGCCCGGACGTTCTTCCGTTCGCCGTGGTCACGGACACCTGTGCTGCGGTTCGCGGCCCGAAGTACGTCGGCCGGCTCAGCCGGGTCGTGGCCAACATCTGATCCGCCTTCCGTAGGCCCCGGTTGCCACTTGGCCGGGGCCTACGGCGTGCCCAACTCACCCACTGGAGGCGCCGCTCATGTGGCTCACCCGAAGCATGGCCGGGTCCGCGCCCGGCAACCTCACGTGGCACCAGCCGGGTGACGTCGTCGAGGTCCCGGACGATCTCGCTCTGGAGCTCCTCGCCATTCCCGACGCCGGGTTCTCCGAGGTGCACGCCCCTGACGTTCCCGCCGCTGACTCGGACGTCGAAGCCGACGCTGCACCGCCGGCCCGCACACCCCGCACCCGCAAGACCCCCGTCTCCGAATAGGGGGTAGCGCGCCGTGGCCGACACCGTCACCCCGCTCGCGACCGTCTCGCAGATGAGCGAAGGGGCGCTCGCTGACCTCATCCGCTCGTTCTCCGGTCAGGCCCAGACGGATCTGATGCTGGAGGCCACCCGGGAATGCGAAGGTGCGGTCGACCGTAGGCTCGCCCCGTTCACTGCACTGGTGGAGACGCAACGCGCCGAAGCGATGGACATAGAGGACGCCCTCGACGCCTACGTTCCCCTCGACCCGACTTCCCAGCTCGGGTTCTCCCGGGCAACGTCACTCGGATCGACGATGCTCGTCCGGCATTGCTGGGTGAGGGAGTTCCCGCCGCGCCTGGCGGACATGTGGACCGGGAGCATCGCGAACATCGCCCTGCGCCGGTCGTTCTCCGGCTCGCAGACCCTGGATGTCTCGCAGGTCCAGTACGAGCCCGACACCGGGCATGTGCGGTTCCAGCTGGGTACGTTCATACCCGCTGGGACGACGATCCTCGTCACCTACTCGGGCGGTTACAGCACAGTCCCGGCCGATCTGGTGCGGGCCTGCAAACTGATGGCGGCGAGCATCGCCGCTACGGAGCTGGACCCTAACGCGCACGGCCATGACCCGGATGTGCTGCGCGCGAAGGCCGAGATGATCCTCGACTCCTACCTGCGCAGGTAGCGATGTCCTGGGGTTTTCATCACCCGCGGCGCCCTGTCACGGCGGCGACGCGGGCGAAGCTGTCGGCTCGTGCAAAGGGGCGCCATCACCCGCACCGGGGCCACCCGATGTCGGCGACCGCGAAGTCGCGGATCTCGGCGCGGCTGCGGGGCCGGCGGCATCCGCATCGCGGGCATCCGATGTCGGCGACGGCACGTTCGAAAATCTCCGCCCGCCTGAGGGGCAGGCATCACCGTGGGCATCCGATGTCCGCAGCAGCGAGGGCCAAGCTCTCCGCGAAGCTGAGGGGACGCCACCACAAGGGTCACCCAATGTCCGCTGCCGCCCGCGCGCGGATCCGGGCGAAGCTCAAGGGCCGCCACCACAAGGGGCATCCGATGTCCGCGGCGACGCGGGCAAAGATCCGAGCGAAGCTGCGGGGCCGTAAGCGGAAGCTCATGAAGGCGTCCACCCGCGCCCGCCTCCGCGCTCATCTGAAAGCCCGTCGTCACCGGCACCGAGCGCCGACTACACGGGCAAAGACCCGACGGTCCGTAGTTCACGGTCACCGCCGACGACGGCGGCTGAAGCGGCAACGGCACGGCAGGTCAAACGCATTCAAGACTCTGCAGGTCCGCTACCACGCCCGCCGGAACACCCGGTCGGTGCACCGGCACCGCCACAAGCGGACGTTGGTGCGTCGCCGTCCGAGCCGCTGGAGGAGGAGGCGCCGATGAGTACCGCCGATGCCGTGGCCCGCGAGACGGCGTGGCTGACCACGTTCGGGGACGGCCTGCCCGCTCTGCTGTCGGCTCAGGCCGGGCCGTGGGACATCATCCAGGCGTACATGCCGCGCACTCCTGCCGCTCAGCAGACGCAGATCTACGTGCTGCGACGGAAGCTGAGCACCGCCCGGTTCGCCCAGCAACGTCGCATGGCCAGCTACGGCTTCCATCTGTCGTGTGTCTGGCCGATCGGCGCGACGTCGACCGGTGCTGGCTTGGCGGAGGCGGAGCAGCAGGCGTTCGACACAGCGATCGGGCTGCTCGTCCAGCGGATCGAAGATACCGTCACCGATCACACGCACGGCGGCCGGTTCCTGTCCGTCGCCGAGACGCCGAACGGCACCTCAATCGACGTGGAGTACGCCGACCCGGCGACCGCCATCCCGACGGGCTACCTGACGGCTGCCGTCACCTACACCGCTGACGACCAGGACTACACGGCCTGATCGCGGCATCCAACCCCTGGCCCTGACCGTCCGGTTGGGGCCTTTCGCATGCCCGGAGGCCAGCGTGCTGCAGCGCAACCCCCATCCGTACGCGCTGGACGTGCCGGACATTCCCGCCACCGTCCAGCCCGGCGAGTCCGTCGACTGGCACCAGTACATCGCCGGGTTCGAGCCCGTCGCCGAAAAGCCGGACAGCTCCCCCACCACCGCTGAGGCGCCGCCCGAGCCTGCGGCGAAGACCACCACCAAGCGGGCCGCCGCGTCGGCCGACACCAAGGAGTAGGCCATGACGCAGCTTTCCAAGTACGCGACTCTCGGGCTGGGCAAGGAGACCGTCGCGGGCACCTACGTGGTCCCGACCGTCGGCATTCCGTTCATGACGGCCAGCTTCGAGGACAAGATCAACCCGCTGCGGGACGAGTCCTGGCGCGGTAGCGACACCCTGCTGCAGGGCCTGTACGGCGGTGACGAGCACGCCGAGTGGGACATGTCGTTCATGGCGTACCCGGACCTGATCGGGCATTTCCTGCGCGGGATGATCGGTCCTGACACGGTGGTCGCCGGGGTGTCCACGACCCTGTCGGCGACGACCGTGGCCGGCGCGACGAGCATCACCACGGCAGCGACGATCCCGACCGGTTCGACGATCCAGATCGACACTGGCGCGAACCTGGAGTACGCGACGACCGGCGTCCCGACAGGGTCGGGCCCGTACACGATCCCGATCGTCACGCCTGCGGCCGGCCTGACGAAAGGTCACACCAGCGCCATAACCATCGTCAGCCAGACGAAGCACACCTTCAAGCAGGACGCCACGCAGGTGCTGCCGTCCTACTCGCTGACGGTGTACGACACCACGACGACGCTCGGCTACGCGGGCTGCCGCTTCACTGACCTCGGCATCAAGATCGACCCGAAGGCCACGGTCACGTTCAACCCCAAGGCCCTGTCGTTCCCCGGCGCCGCCCAGTCCTCCGCGAGCGAGACATTCAGCACCTACAGCCCGATGCTCGGCTGGACGTGGACGCAGACCCAGAACTCGGTCGCCACCACCCGTGGCCTGACGCTGGACCTGACGATCAAGCGCGCCGGTGAGGCCATCAACTCCTCCGACGGACTGCAGGGACCCCGCGAGATCTTCGTCAACGTCCTCGAAGCAGACGGCACGTTCAAGGCGATCCACGAGTCCCAGACGGACATCAACACGTTCATCAACTACTCGCAGCTGCCGCTGTCCGCAACCGTCTCGCAGCCCCTCGCGTTCGGCGGCCAGTCCCTCGCCCTGACGATGACCAAGAGCGGCTGGTCCACCGGCAAGCGGGACCTGAGCTCCAACTACACGCAGGCGACGTACGGGATCTCCGGGATCTACAACGCCACCGACGGCGGCGCCACCGCAGCGGTCCTGAACAACTTTCAGACCGCCGCGTACTGATCCTCCCCCAACACCCCTGGCCGTGCCCGTCGGGCGTCGGCGCACGGCCAGGACCAACCCCACCCACGCCCGAAACGCCCAAGGAGAACCCCATGCCCGGCTACGCCGACCGAATCGTCACGCTGCCCTTCCCTGAACTCACCGAGGAGGGCGACGAGACCCTCCATGTGACCCTGCGCAACCCCAAGACAGTGCCGCTCGCATTGCTGACTGCCGAAGACGAGCCCGCCGCACCGAGCGGCGCCGCCGACCCGATGACCGCGATGTACCGCATCATCGCTGGACTGGTCCTCGGCTGGCGCGTGTACGACGCCACGTCCGTCGACGCAGATCAGCCGCTGCTCGGTGACCCGACAGCGGATAACGTCGCGAGGCTGCCACGCGTCATCCTCGAAGCGATCGTCGACAAGATCACGGAGGCCAAGGCGCCCGGCGCGGGGGCCTAGGGCTGGACGACCCGTACCTCAATGAGGTGCTCTGGCCCGCCGAGAGCATCTTCGAGGGCACGTGGGCGTCCGGCCCCGCACCTGACGAGCTCGTCGACTTCGAGCTCATGCACGAGTTCGGCTGGACATGGGACGAGCTCCAGAACACCCCCGCCTATATGCGGGCGGTCACGTGGGATCTCCTC
>Ga0257155_1000043_pt1 | contig 7119 bp, 3 predicted proteins | sample NI19A_FD_185945 | JGI IMG/M metagenome (GOLD analysis project Ga0257155, IMG submission 185945) | Soil microbial communities from H.J. Andrews Experimental Forest, Oregon, United States - NI-19-A | ecosystem: Environmental > Terrestrial > Soil > Temperate forest > Bulk soil | place: USA: Oregon... | reverse complement strand
AACTACCGTGATAAAGTCGCCTTTGTCGATTTGTCGCCGCTCACCGATGCGGCCCTCATCCCCAGCATGGTCGCGGCCATACTGGGCCTGCCGACGCATTCCGAAAACGCCCTGACAGCGTTGATCGCTTTCCTGTCCGACAAGGAGCTGCTCTTAGTGCTTGATAGCTGCGAGCACGTTGTGGACGCCGTTGCCAATATGGTCGAGCGCGTGCTGGAGGCGGCGCCTGGCGTGCATATTCTGGCGACCAGCCGGGAGCCATTGCGCGCGGCGGGCGAACGGCTTTATCGCCTGCTGCCGCTCGGCGTTCCACCGTCCTCGGTTGGGCTCAAAGCTGAGGAAGCCCAGGCCTTTCCGGCCATCCAACTCTTTGTCGAACGGGCGGCCGCGGTGCTTGACGGATTTGAACTTACCGATGCCAACGCGCCGATCGTTGCCGATATTTGCCGCCGGCTCGACGGCATTGCGCTTGCAATCGAACTCGCTGCCGGGCGGATCGACGCGTTCGGATTAAGGGAGCTCGCGGCACGCCTTGATGATCGGTTTCGTCTCCTAACCCGCGGCCGCCGCACCGCGCTGCCACGGCACCAGACGCTCAGCACGACACTTGATTGGAGCTACCAGTTGCTCCCCGAATCCGAGCGTACGGTTTTGCATCGTCTCGCGGTTTTCGCTGGACGTTTCACGCTCGAAGCAGTCGAGGCCGTGATTTCTGGCGGCGAAAGCGTCGTCGATCAAGTCGCGAACCTCGTTACTAAATCGCTCATTACCGCGAATATCGGTGGTGATGTCGTTTACTATCGGTTACTGGAGACGACGCGGGCTTACGCCCTGGATAAACTCGAAGAGAGCGGCGAAGGGTTGGAATATGCACGCCGCCATGCGGACTATTTTCGCGCCCTGTTTCGACGCGCGGAGCTCGAATGGGACCGGCGGCCCACCGCGGAGTGGGTCGAGACCTATGTCAGCCAGACCGACAATGTGCGCGCAGCATTGGAATGGGCCTTTTCTGCGTCAGGAGACGTGGAGCTCGGCATCGACCTCACCATCGTCACGGTGCCGTTGTGGCTCCAGTTATCCCTGATGGACGAATGCCGCAAACATGTGGACCGGGCGCTCGCGGCCGCGCGAGCGCGACCCGAGCATGACCCGCGCCGCGACATGCAACTCAATGCCGCGCTCGGATCGTCGCTCGTCTACACCAGCATGGCGCGCGTGGCATGGGGCCGCGCATTGGAGATCGCCAAAAGCATTGGCGACAACGATTACCAGTTGCGCTCATTGTGGGGCCTATGGGTCGACGGCCTGAACACCGGCGGTTTCAAAAATGCGCTCTCGCTCGCAAACCAATTTTACGGCGTTGCGGCCCATTCGTCTGACCCGCTTGATGCGCTCATGGGCGATCGGATGATCGGTATCGCGCAGCACTTCATCGGCGAGCAACTCGAAGCCCGTCAGCATATCGACCGCATGCTCGCGCGTTATGTAACGCCAATACGCGCATCGCACATCGCCCGGTATCAGTTCGACCAGCGCGTCACAGCGCACGCCTTCCAGGCCCGCATCCTCTGGCTGTTGGGATTTCCAGATCAGGCGATGCAGATAGTCGGTACGATGGTGGAAGATGCTCTGTCGATTGGCCATGCGTTGTCGTTGTGCAACGCGCTTGGCCAGGGCGCTTGTCCGATCTCGCTGTTCTGCGGAAACCTGGTCGCCGCCGAACGCTATCTCAATATGCTCCTCGACCACACGGCCAAGCACGCGCTCGAGGCCTGGCACGCCTGGGCCTTGTGTTTTCGCGGCGCCGTGCTGATCCGGCGCGGCGAGGACGCAGCCGGATTGCAGGCTTTGCAATCAATTCTCCATAAAGGTCCGGAATTCCGGGCGCTGCCTCGTTATCTCGCAGTCTTTGGCGAGCTCGCGCAAGCAATGGGGCGCAGCGGCGAGATTCCGCAAGCTCTTGCCGCAATCGAGCTCGCTATCGAGCGTTCCGAGCAGCGCGAGGAACGATGGTATCTTGCTGAACTCCTGCGCATCAAGGGTGAGCTCTTACGGCGTGACAGCGCAACGTCGGCAGCGCGAGCAGCGGCAGACTGCTTCCAAGCTTCGCTTGATTGGGCGCGCCGGCAGGCCGCGCTCGCATGGGAACTGCGCGCCGCTACGAGCCTCGCACGGCTGCAACGCGACAACGGCGACGTGCTCGCGGCGCGTGATGTGCTGACGCCAGTCTATCGCCGCTTCACGGAGGGATTCAGCACCACCGATTTGAAGGACGCGAAGGAACTGCTCGACGAGTTGCAGTGACAAGAGCCGTTCACTCCTGCTTTAGCCCGAGTTCTTCGACGATCCGCTTCTGCTCAATGAGGTCGCGCGCGATGTAGGCGCGATAATCGTCGGTGCTCAAATATGCGGGCTCCTGCTCGAGCTGGCGAAGCAGTGCGACAAAGGACGGCTCCTCCATCCCTTTCTTGAAGGCATTGTGAAGCACCTTGACGACGGACTCATCCATTCCCTTCGGGCCGGCAATCCCATAGGTGGAGTTCGCGACGACATCGATGCCGACCTCCGGCAGGATCGGCACGTTCGGCCAGTTTCGGGTCCGGATCGAGCCATAGGTGACGAGTAACCGCAATTGACCGGAATTAACGAGCGGCGCCCAGGCGGCGGCGTCTGATACCGCATGGATATGGCCGCCCAGGAGCGCATTGCTCGATTCCGCAAAGCTCTTGAATGGTACGCCGGTCCATTCAATCACTTTTCGCTTAGCGATCTGCCGCATCACGATATACGGGCTGACCGCGCCGCCCGCCGAACCGTAAGTGATCTTGTTAGAATTGGCCCGTGCATAGGCGATGAATTCGTCGAATGTCTTCCAGGGTGAATCGCTACGCACCACCAATCCTGCCACGAGACCGGAAATGCCGATGATGTAGGTGAAATCGGCTGCCGGGTCGTAGGTCGTCTTCGTCATGAACGGAAGGCGCAACACGCCGGTGTGAACCTGAGTAATGGTGTAGCCATCGGGCTTGGCTGATGCCGCGACCTGCGCAGGCCCAAGAGTGCCGGTGGCGCTTGGCCGATTTTCCAGCACAATCGGCTGGCGAAGATGCTTCTCGGCTGCGATCGCAAGCGCACGCAACTGAATATCAACCGCGCCGCCTACTGAAAACGGTATGACGAAAGTGACCGGCCGACTCGGATAATTTTGTGATTGCGCAGGTGCCTTGCAAACTACGCACGCAAGAATGCCAACCGCCAATCCGGCAACAATATTCCGCATGAACCTCTCCTTGCGTTGCGCCGCATTTCGGCGCGAGCATCTTGGACTGCACATTTGCCAAGGTTCCGGCAAGCAAAGTGTGGCGTAATGCCAGCCCGCATGAGGTCAGAGAAAACTCTGTCACAGCTTGTGGCCTGAAAACTCCTGGGCTGTGTTGGCTTGCAAACCGCAAGCCACCAATGTGATTACGGAAAGGCCCCTATCGCCTGGCACGCCGGAACGCGCTTGGCGACGCGTTAAGATGCTCGCGGAAGCGACGCGAGAAATGGCTTTGATCAGAGAAGCCTGTTGCCAGCGCGATCTCGGCCAATGGCATTTCGGTCTCGGTCAAAAGCTCCTGTGCTCTTTCGAGTCGCCGTTGCACCAGATAATCGTGTGGCGTCGCTCCGACCGACTGCTTGAAAGCGCGGGCGAAGTGGCATCGCGACAGGTTTGCGACTGCGGCCAGGTCGGCAAGGTCTATGTCGGCCTCCAGGCTGGCGTCGATGTGCGCGCGCACCCGCCGCAGGACACCCGGCGGCAGGCCGCAGCGGGCCCGCTCGTTCACCGGGGGTTGCGGAAGACCCGCAGCGGCGTCAACGCGTGGCCGGACGTGCAGACAGCTGTCCCAGCCGATTCCCATCGCCGCTTTGATTTCGGGGAGCGTGATCACCGTCGACCACTTCTCGGCTAGCCTGTTCGGGACCAGCAGTGCCGCCACATCACACCGCGCCTTCCCGTGGAATGGCGCAGGATTGCGTTCGAACAACGCCCACAGGCTGACCGGTTTCGTCAAATCCCCTGCACCGGGCAAATCGGCGCTCATCATCGCGCGGCCATGACGGTCGGCGGCGATGATGTTCTGCTGCCCGTCGACGGCGAACAGCTTCGGCGCAAGCGACGGGTCGCGCGGGGTGACCGCGACGATCCAGGCAGAACGGTGGCAGTCCCGGAATGCCCGCTCTTCGATGGCGCGCGCGGTCGCCTGAACAAGAGCACGGGTCAGTGGCGCGGGCGCGTCAGACTCGCCAGCGTCGAGCGAGACCAGGTCGAGGGTACCGGCCAGTTCGCCATTGGCATCGAACACCGGCGTTGCGGCGCTGCTTAGCCCGCCGTGACGGATACGAAAGTGAGAGCCAAAGTCAACAAGCGTCGACTCGTGCGCGGCAACCCGGCTTTGCACCTCTATCGTGGCATTGGGTAGATGAGCGGTTGTGGCTTTCTCCTCAATTCTGTCCCGGCCGAAATCCTTACGGCCGGGGAAATCAACAACGGCACCTGCCGGATCGCAGAACCGAACCTCATAGCGCGCCTGTCGCGCGATGTTGCACAGACGATTGAGTTCCTCCCGCGCGCCGAGCAGCATGGCCTGCAACGATTGAGACCAGTGGGACACGCCACAATTGGCGGGCAAACCGTGCGAAGCCCTGACGGTGCTTGCACTCATGCGGCTCTCCAACATGGCGATCTCCTTCTTGCGCCGTGTGACTCTCAGTGACCGCCATGTTGCCCGCGTGATCGCCATGTTTCGAGTTAATGGTTGCGAATCCTTGCTGCGCTCCGTTTAGCGCGAGCCGCAATGCCGACCGGCGAAACAACGCCGTTTCGTGGAACTACAATGAGCAGCCGGCTGCCGCCACGCCCTCCGCCTCAACATTTTTTTCAAATTTTAACCCGCACAGCGCTCGATTGCAGCCGAGGCCATGACGCCATGGCTCATGACAAGTGCAGAGGCTCGCGTCGGCTTGGATTGGCACTAGCGCGCAACGCACCAATCGCGCAACGCACCAATGGTGTCAGCCGTCATCGAAGATTTGGTCACAAGACAAAATTGGCCAGGATGGCGGCATGTCGTGAAAGTACCATAAACGCAATGCCTAAAAGAGCGCCAGCCGCCTGGCTGGCGAGGGAGATCGCCAGATGACGGGACGCGGTGCGAGACGGGAAATCTTGACCGGATCTCTGATCCGGGCGGATATTAGCGCGGCTCTCCACCCTGGCGGCTTGTCTCGAACAGGAACCAAGTACGGCCTTCGGCCTCGTCGATCCAGGTCTCAAGGAGGCTGGCACTGGCAACATCGCCCTCCTCGTCGCACATCCCGTGAATCTCGCGCATCCGCGCGGCGAGCTGAGTGTTGTCCTCGCGCAGTTCAGCCAGCATATCGAGGGCGGTGACGTAGTCGGCGTCATTGTCGAGCACATGCTGAAGACGACTGATGTGGCTGATCGACCGCAAGGTCGTTCCGCCGACTTTGCGCACCCGCTCGGCAATCGCATCGGTGGCGGCAAAAATCTGTGTGGCCTGTTCGTCGAACATCAGGTGGTAGTCTCGGAAATGCGGGCCGGAGACGTGCCAATGGAAATTCTTCGTTTTGACATACAGCGCAAACATATCAGCAAGCAGCGTCGTAAGAGCGCCGGAAATATCTCGGATTGCGTTGGTCGACGAGAAAGGTTGCGACACTTTTCGCTCCTTAATTTTTAATTGCCAAACTCAAACTCCACGATAGCGCGCCGGCTTGTGCGCAAAATTGAACGCTGCCGCGCAAATATGTACGTCCTTGCGCATATCGCTCTTGCGACGCGCAACCGCGAACGTTCGGCGACGCCGAGGTCTCTCTGGAGCACACTTCCGGCATCCTGAGATTGCTGTTCGCGACTACTTCGCGACTATGGCGTTTGGCGCGCAGAGGTTGGTCAAGTCCGTCGGCACGGAAGGTAATGGCCTGAGCAATGTGGCGGCGCCAATCATACTGAACCAGTTCTCGGCAGTCGTGGCCCGGGTGTGTCCGGGCCATCGACGTCTTGCTCGCCGATCTACCACAAGAAAGAGTTGGATGCCGCGACAAGCGGGCATGACGTGAGGCGGTGATTCGATTTCGATCGCGCTCGAACAGTTCCTTCCTAAGAGTCAGACTCATAATTACTGCCCATTTTTCACGCCCTTGCGAGACGGCGCGAAAGCACGCGAATGCTGGCGAGCATGACCCATGCCTCTGCACTGGCGATTGTCTCCTCGAAATCCTTGGCGAGGCGACGACATCGTTGGTGCGGAGAATCGGGAGCCAGGAGATGTCTTGCGTCCGCCGTCCGGGGCGAAAACCGGGCCGAGACTTGGAAAGCAATCGCCGTACCGACACTTGCGGCCAGGATGTCACGCCGCGAAATCGCGTCGCGTGTTGTTGGTCTGCTCATGGCTTACTTCAGTGGATCGAACGGCCCTGTCGTCAACACACGGGCAGATGCGCATGAGTGTGCGTCGGCAATTGATCCGGCGATTGAACCCCGATGACACGATTGGTAGGAAATTATCGTCGGTAGGTTCGCGAGCAGCATCAGCCCAAGGCGCTTCGCACCGCATAAATTGCTGCAGCGGATAAAGGAACGCGGATGACGATGCTGGTGCTCGTTGCGGACCACCCGCGCTATCACAGCGGCAAAAGGCCGGCAGCAACGCACGAATGGCCCGGCAGCCCGATCCGTCTGATCGTCGTTCGTGCAGCGCGGCGGCCGCACGGAGTAGCAAGTAAAGCTGGTTGCGCTCCCGTGATTTGAACCTGCGCTGAATCAACCTACGCGCAGGAACGAAGGCAATAGCGATGCGTCAACCTTTGTGCCGCTTGGTGCCAGTTTTGTGCCGTGGAATTTTTGTCGACGTTTCGTCATCGGCGACGGAAAGACGGAAAGATTCTAAGTCTTTGTAAATAACAGCATTCTCCAGCATAAGCTGGAATGGGTTCGTAGAGAATGGAAAAGGCCGCAACAGCGGCCTATCCATTTGATTTCATTACAGAAAGTTTGGTTGCGGGGATAGGATTTGAACCTATGACCTTCAGGTTATGAGCCTGACGAGCTACCGG
>Ga0257155_1000042_pt1 | contig 7216 bp, 7 predicted proteins | sample NI19A_FD_185945 | JGI IMG/M metagenome (GOLD analysis project Ga0257155, IMG submission 185945) | Soil microbial communities from H.J. Andrews Experimental Forest, Oregon, United States - NI-19-A | ecosystem: Environmental > Terrestrial > Soil > Temperate forest > Bulk soil | place: USA: Oregon... | reverse complement strand
TGTCGCGGCTCTTGCCCGGTCTTGGCGGCGGCTTCCTCGGCATACGATTTCAAATCCGCATTTTGCGGTTTTGATTTTCGCTCCGCACTCTTGCGGTCACCGCCGTGTTTAGTTTCCGGGTGGAGCTTCTCGTGAAGCTCCTTTCGTTTGGCATGATGTGCCGCCTGCTCGGCCGGCGTCAGGTTGCGCTGCTCGGCGACCAGCTTCATTGCCACGGCGGTGCGGCCGCGGTCTGTCGCCTTCTCGACAGCCGAATCGATTTGAGCAATCCGGCGATCGATACCGATGGCGCTGGCGGCTTCTTGCCGGGCGTGCCGTTGGGCTTGGGACTGGACCGAGCCCATGCTGGGCGCCGTGGGGCGTTCTGGAAGACCAAGCTGCCGTTTGCTGCTAGGCTCGGCCTATTCTGATCACATTTTGACGGGGGTTTTCATGAAAATGCGCGTTGTGGGCGCCTTCACGACATTGATGGTCACGGCGGCGGCCGCTCAAAACCCTAGAATTGCGAATGATGTGCTGCCCTATTGCAAACTCGCCCCAAAGCAGGCCGCGGCTAATGGCACCACCAGCGCTAACGCATACGGCTACTGCCTAGGAGCAATTGACGGCCTAGTAATGGGCGCTTGGCAAAAGCACAATTCTGAAGATCCTGGATGCTTTGACGTACCAGAAAAGGCATTCCTCGAAAGGGAGACCCTGAAAGTCGTCCTAGGATATGCTGATAAGCACCCGGGTGAACTAACACAGCCATTTGTGCGGGTCGCCGGGCGTGCGTTGCATGAGGCGTGGCCGTGCAAAGCAGCCTTATAGCGACTTCGCTGTTCTCGGTGAGTTTGCTGAGCGGCTAAGCCTCCAAAACTCGGTACACGCTCGCCCGCCCGATGCCGAGCGCCTTGGCGATGGCAGCCGAGCACGCTGCGACCACAGCATGGAAAGCAGCCAATCCGCTGGCGGCTTCTTGCCGGGCGTGCCGTTGGGCTGCTGCTTGGGCATGAAAGCCGGGGCTTGAGCGCGATGATGATCGGCGCATATTGAGCGGCATCATGCATGTGCAGCGCGGCGGCTGTCGATGGAAGGACCGTCCGAGAGAATACGGCGACGTCACCCGACGTGTAGCGTTCCGCCACGCAGCGGATAGGCGCCTTATGCTGGCACCTTCTCAGGAGCCTTCTCGGATTCGCTGGGAGCCTTTTCGGGCACGGGCACCCGTGGTCGTGGCTCCTGCTTGTCAGGAACCCAGCCCGGAACCTCTCGCTCGCCTTCTCGGACGATCTCACCGATCCTCATAGTACACCTCCACGTCAGGGTAGGCTTTCTCCAGTTCGATGCCGATCTCCATGTTCGGAGCCCGCAGCTTGCGGATCACGACAATCTCGGCACGCCAGCCTTCGGTGCCGAGCACGTATTTGCCGAAACGCTCCACCACGCCGATGATCATGGTCGACAGCGTGCGGGTGTAGATGCTCAGCTCTTCGTGGTGGGCGATATCCGCCCGCCGCCAATCATAGGGCATCCTGGCCGCGTGGATGCCGGCATGGCCCCGCACCGCGTCGTGCGTGCTCCAGTCCTTCACCCGCAGCGCTGACGTCCACCAGATCGTCGACTGGTCGGGTGACTTGAGACGATTGCAGCAAGCGTCCCAGATCCACACGCGCCAGCCCAGCGTGTCTGGGGCATTGGGATCGGGTAGCGCCCGCCGCGGTGTAATCCGCGTTTCGCGGTTCCGGCGGATCGCTGCGGCCAGTAGCTTCCGATCGCGTAGGCCTTCCCAGCAGTCATGCGGATCGTTGAGCCGGCGAAGGCGCCACATCAACGTCTGACCGCCGCGGCCGTCGGCGCGCCAGCTACGGAACACCAGGTAGTTGCCGATGCGCTTGGGCTGGTAGCACAGCCAGTGCCGGATCGCCTGTCGCTTCGTGGTGAACATCGAGCCGACGGCCACCTTATAGTAGATGCGCCAGCGACCGCGGACCAAGAATCCGTTGGCTGCCTCAGTTTGGCGAAGCTGCAGCAACTCCGTCAGCACATCGCTTCTAGTTTTCATCCCCTACCTGCAGAATTGTCCCGAGGCGCGGGTCGGGTTCGCAAAATATCCGAAATCGGCCAACGCCGAAATCGGTCACGCCAAGATCGCCAGCGCTTTGGATACCGCGAGACCGCGCAAAGCAACCTGCGCTGAGTGGCTATAAATTCAATCTGGCGTGCAGTCCGTCAACCACCAGTCTTGACTATTTCTTGAAACGATGAACGCTTTGCGTCAGATGGCGAGGAGTGTTTAAGCCTCGCCCGTAACGGGAACCCGCAAGGACCCTGCGCTCCCGCTGGACCGCGATGCTGGCGGGATTCCGAACCTTGTTCCAGACCGAGCACGACCCTGCAGGAGAACCGGAGCCCGCGTGAGGCCGGTCAGCCGCGATCAACCCCACGCAACGGGCCAACGCCGGGCACAGCGGCGGCGTTCCGGCTAGCCAAGGTGCGGGCCGGCGGTGCTGAGACGCTCAGGCGTAGTAAAAACGCGCCCACCGGCGTTGGCCACGGCCCCGAAAGCTCCTCTCACGTCGACAATGGTGACCATGCCGGGTCGGATGCATAGCTCGGCGTCGGCACCCTTTGTTCATTGCGGCCGGTGATGTCGATCGTGTAAAGGGACGGCCCGGTGTTGCCGCCCGCGTCGCGGAAAAACATCAGCACGCGGCCATTGGGGGCGAAGGTCGGCCCCTCATTGTGAAAGCTCTGGGTGAGGATCCGTTCGCCCCTCCCGTCAACCCCCATGACGCCGATCGCAAATGTGCCCTGGCCCTGCTTGGTGAAGGCGATGAGATCGCCGCGCGGCGACCACACCGGCGTGGAATAGATCCCCTCCCCAAAGCTAATTCGTTGCGCCGACCCCCCGCCGGCGGACATGACGTAGATCTGCGGGCGTCCGCCGCGGTCGGACTCAAAACATATCCGGCTGCCGTCAGGCGAGTAGCACGGCGCGGTATCGATGGCGGCGGTGTCGGTAAGTCGCGTGGTGGCCTTGGAACGAAGGTCCATCACGAACAGGTTCGAGTTGGCGCCCTGCTGCAGGCTCATGATCACGCGCTGACCATCCGGGGCGAAACGCGGCGAAAATGTCATGCCGGGGAAATTGCCGACGATTTCTCGCTGCTGGGTTTCGACATTGAACAGGTAGACGCGCGGCTCGCCCTGACTGTATGACATGTAGGTGATTTCCTGGGTCGACGGCGAGAAACGCGGGGTGACAACGAGATCGCTGCCGTTGGTCAGATATCGCACGCTGCCACGGAAGCCGTCCTGATCGATCATGGCGAGGCGCTTGACTCGTCGCTCTTTCGGACCGGTCTCGTCTATGAACACGATGCGGCTATCGAAATAACCCTTCTCGCCAGTGAGCCGCTCGTAGATCTTATCCGAGATGATGTGAGCGATCCGGCGGAAATTGTCCTGCGGGCTGGAATACTTCTGGCCGGCGAGTTGAGTCGCGCCGAAAACGTCCCAAAGTCGGAACTCGGCCGCGATGCTGCCATCCGGCTGGCGCGTGGCGCGCCCGGTTACCAGGGCTTGAGTCTTGCTGTCGCGCCAAGCCCGATAGTTTGGCTCAACATCGGGGTCAGCTATCCTGTCAGGGAACGCGGCAGGATCGATTGGAGCGAAGAGGCCGCTGCGCCTCAGATTCGCAGTAATGATCTGGGGGATGGCGCGCGCCGATTCCCCATCGGACCGATTGCCGGTGAGGAAATCCGGCAGTGCAATAGGGATCGGTTGCAGGTTGCCCTGGTTGAGATCGACGCGGAGCACTGCTCCAGCCGGGTCGACACCACGCGCCGCAACGGTGCCAACCCCGGCTGCAGCGCCGAGCAAAACGATGCGGCGGCGCGTCAATGGCTGTAAGTGCAGTGCTGCGGTCATCGTCTCAAGATATTCCGCTGTTACTCCGAACCCTCGATCAACTATGTGAAACAGGTCGGCACACGGCCGTGGACACAGACAGTCGCGGAACACCAAGTGAGATCAAAATTACTCCCGGCGCCCACCATGCTGCTCGATCCATTTTTCCACATAGACGAGCGCGACGTTACGGTCGGTCTCGGTCGCCAGCTTCCAGGCGGCGATGTACTGATCCGTAATCCAGGTCTCCCCCGGAGTAGCTGCGTCCCTTGCGAGCATCAGCCACATCAAGCCTCGCGCGCCATCACGATATACGGATTGGCCCTTGAACAACAAGGCGCCCAAAAAAGCTTGGGCCTGATATTGGCCCTTGTAAGCCGCAAGCGACAACCAGCGGATTCCCTGCTTCGTATCCTTGCGGACGCCGCAACGGGTCGCGGCCCGGCAATCTGTATTTCGAGGCCTTGATACCAACACGTGCTCGAAGCCGTGCAGCAGCGTCTTGATAAGAACCCGCAGGCGATGCGCGTGCGTCGTGAGACAGTTGAACATCCCTTCGGCACGCTCCAGATGCGGATGGGTGCAACGCACTTCCTGATGAAGACCCTACCGCGCGTGGCCACAGAGATGGCCCTGCATGTATTGGCCTACAATCTCACGCGCGTCATGAACATCCTCGGCATTCAACCGCTCATGGCGGCGATGAGGGCGTAGTCACCGCAAGCCAGCTCTCACTGAAGGACCGCACGCACCGGCAACTCGCATTGCTCCAATGGCGGAGCGTCAACCCTTCCGCCAGGACGTTTTCGCACAACCAAGACCCGGAGCTGCCGTTACCGCCGACACCGGGGCGAGCGCAATGAGCGAAGCGCATTGCGCCGCCTGGCAGGCTTGATCGGCGTGCTGACCGGTTCGCCTCTAAAGCTATTGCGCCATTCCGCGGATGCACACCGCACTGGGGGATGCCAAGCCGATACTATCGAAGTGCGCTGAAATGTCCTGGCCAAGTCATATCGATTGGCAGCGCTGGGTTGGACGTGATCTTAAGGTTCGCGCAGTGGTGGTAGCTGTAATCTCCATCCCGATTGAGAGCGTGTTCGCCCATCCAAAAGATGATCTGCAGCGTGCATTTCTCGCAGTTGATGTTGGGGAGGCGAATGTCGGCCTCATGGAATGAGCCCGGGGCTGGACGTTCGGTGTGGACGAACAGCCCGTCCGCCAGCACCGGTGGCATCGGGTTCGGATCGATCTTCGTAGAGACCGAAAGGGGACCACGTGGGCTCGCTCGCGTGGTGGTTTCCGGGTCGGGGGGCAGCTCGGCGATAGAGTTCACTGCCAAGGCTGCTCGATAATGGCCCGGGTGGAAGACCGTTTCGGTGATCTTGATGTGGAGCATGTCGCCACCGCGCGCTTCGGTAATGGCGTTGCTGGGGGTCCCCCGATCCTCCGATGTACCGCCGCACGGAGCGGCCTTCTGCGGATCGCCGCGGTTGTTCTGGACCAACAAATTCGCTGGTTCCAGCAGCAAAAAATGTGAAGAGGCCGCAAACGGCGCCAGCAGAACAACTGCGCCAATGGCGAAAGATGCGTAATTTCTCATTTTGAAAGCCCTCCAAAGTTTGCCTTCGGGTGCTCGACGCTGATGACTATATCATCCAATCGGATGAAGTGGTTCATGAGGCATCAATTAGGCCGAAGAATTTCCGGTTCGTCTGCGCCGAAGGGCGATCCTACCCCTCGTCCGCAGCTGGCGAAAGCTGGTGACATGGTAGGCGGCGGTCGTTGACCAAGTGCGGAAGCCTCTGCTGCATCGCTGCGGCGCCCTCGGACTTATGGAGCCTGCGGCGGAATCGTGATCGGTGGGCACGGTTTTAGTAGTGTAAGGCTGAGGCCCTCGGGCAGCTCTGTCTTGTTATTACCGCACGCCTCATTCAATTGCGTCTGGATCAAGTTTTTGGCGCCGGTCAGGTCGGCGCCGATCAGGTAGGCGACGCTCAAGTTGGCGCTGCGCAGGTTGGCGCTGCGCAAGTTGGCGCCAGTCAGGTCGGCACCGCGCAGGTTGGCGCCGCTCAGATTGGCGCCGCTCAGGTTGGCGCTGCTCAGGTAGGCCCCGTTCAGGTCGGCGAGGCCCAGGTTGGCGCCGCTCAGGTTGGCGCCGGTCAGGTCGACGCGGCTCAGCTTGGCGCTGGTCAGGTTGGCGCCGCTCAGGTTGGCACCGAGCAGGTTGGCGCCGCTCAGGTTGGCGCCGCTCAGGTAAGCGCTGTTCAGATGGGCGCTGTCCAGGTCGGCGCCGCTCAGGTTGGCGCCGCTCAGGTTGGCGCCTGGTATGTTTACTTCAGCTAAGTCTGGCAGCTCCTGTCCTTTGCGCCTTCCAATAACCGTAAGCGCCGCCTGGATGTCGATAGCCGGCTTTTTGGAGACGGTTTTTCCAATCGTGTACTCGCGCACGAACGCGCACAGCATCTCGAGTACTGGCCCACGATACTGTTCGGGCCGTTCGGACACGTTCATCACGCCTTCCAGCGCATAGATGCCACTAAGCCGCATCGCCATCTTGTCGCTGGCGAGTTGCTCGAAGCCTTTCGACACCTGATTGCTGATTAGCAGGTCGCGCGTCGCTTGTTGCTGTTGTTGTTTCGCTGCTTGTTGCTGTTGCTTGATTTGGGATTGCGCTGTTTGCTGCTGCTGAGAGAATTGTAGAAAAGCAAGCCAAGCACCAAACAGCACTGCAGCGCCGCCGAGGAGCTGGCCGACGGTCTTTCGGAACTTGTCTTCGATATCGGCGCGCGCCTTCGGGTCTCTGATTTCTAGCGCCACGCGATTTACCTGCCACCTCGGCCACCACCACCAAAACGCCAGCGCGGCGATGACGCTTACGAGGACCGCGATCGGTAGCGAAATATGCTCTGGGATAGTCATTCCTCGAGTGCCTTGATTTTTGTGTCCGCGGGCAATCAATGATGCTCTTCCACGCCTAAGCTGACAATCCTCGCGCGATTGCGAGGACGGCGACCTCGTCAGGCGACGAAGGGGCGGGCCTATCCACTCTCGCCCCTCTATGGGCAGTTTCTTGATTTCTGCGCCGCCGGTGATTGGTAACTACTGTCTCGCGCTCCACGTAATGCTGCACCGCGTGAGTCAGGTCTTGGCCCTTAGGCGCTGTGCCGCTCGATGGCGTCAGAACGGCAGCTATCGAAGGAGCTGCGGACCAAATGTGGTTTTAGCGAGTTATGCAATTCTTGCCGAGATCGCCTCAGGATCAAACGCGAGCACCTGGATCGCCGTAGATCGATCGCGTTATCTCAGTGTCGCGTCTGTCTTTCTT
>Ga0257155_1000041_pt1 | contig 7247 bp, 9 predicted proteins | sample NI19A_FD_185945 | JGI IMG/M metagenome (GOLD analysis project Ga0257155, IMG submission 185945) | Soil microbial communities from H.J. Andrews Experimental Forest, Oregon, United States - NI-19-A | ecosystem: Environmental > Terrestrial > Soil > Temperate forest > Bulk soil | place: USA: Oregon... | reverse complement strand
TTGTTATTCGCACGATCACGCATTCCGTCACAGCGGAGACTGTTGCCAGACGCAGCGGTTGTCCGGTCAAGCACCCTTCCCCAAAGAAATCGCCGGTTCCCAGAAGTGCGACCACGGCTTCCTTCCCCTGCTCGGAGACAACGGTCTTCTTGACCTTGCCGCTCTGAATGTAGAAAACAGAATCCGCGGGTTCGCCCTGCGTGTAGACAATTTGATCCTTCCGATAATCGGAAGTGGCTCGCCCCCCGTTCACTTTCGACAGAAATACTTTGGGATCGAATGGGAGCTTTCCTTTGCGTTTCATGGCAGGCCCTCCCTTCGCAGGATCTCAGTTGAAGAACGCAGGCCATTTTACAGCATGGCTCCAGGAAGGGACAATCCGCTTGCCGCAGCGACGCTCACCTTAGCAAGGGAGTGCTTGGCTTGGTCGTGGACATGCGCCTCGTTGCGTGCCGTCGATAGCAGCTTTGGGTCAGATTCGGCCGTCACAGCGCGCTGCCAGGACGGCCGGTCTGCCTCCGGTAGCGGAAAGACAGCGGCCATGCTGAGCAGTCGTGCGCCTCATGCCCATACGTTATTCCGAGCTAGCCGCTAGGGTAGTGGCCCTCCGGGGCGAAAGGCTGCTGGGCGGGCTTGGTTGCCTTTTGATTGGATGACGTGCCGCTGTATGGTGAAACTGTAGCCTCTCGCGGGCGAGGTCTCCATGCGGTGGGCCGGTGCAGTGGTGGCAGCGGTGGCGCTTTGTGTGGCCGCCAGCGATCTTTGCGGTGCGGATGATGTATCGGCGCGTCCGAAACCGATCGTGATTGCCGGTGACAATGGCGGTGTTTTGCAAGTCTACTATGAGCGATATCAGGCGTATGTCGCAGCGGGCGCGACGTTTCGCATTGATGGGCGGTGCCGCTCGGCTTGCACTCTTGTGCTCGCTTGGGCTGACCGCGTGTGCATCACCGAGCGGGCCGCGCTTGGTTTCCATCAGGTTCGGGATAAGAGCGGCCAGCCAGTGCAAAGCGAGAGTGACCGTCTAATGTCGCTCTATCCTGCGCCGGTTCGGGAGCACATTTTAGCCCATGGTGGTCTGCCACCGCCATGGGGCACGACGTGGGTGTCGGGCGCGGCGTTGCGCGGTTTGGTAAAGCCTTGCGAGTGACGCGATGGTTCTATTTAAATCGATGCCGTTTACCCACCCGAGCAGTCGCGCCGCTTTCGCCCATTCGTTATTTCGAGAGGGACGATAGAGTATAGTGGGCCGCCGGGGCGAGGCCATTGGGACGGGCTTGCTAGGTGCTTAACGTTTCCGCCAGTAGAGCAGAATCGGCGGTGAGAGAACCTACTGCACGTTGACGGTGAAGAGGTCTGATTTCAGGTTGCCTCCTACCGGATTGCCTTTGTCCGGGTAGGATGCGTCCGCAAACACGGACCGCTCGGTTGTCACCGGCGCATCCGCGGCGGCGTCCAATGGAATCTCGACAAAGTCTTGGTAGCTGGGGATCGCCCTTCTGGGGGCGGTGACTTTTGACGGAAGAACGCGCAAGTCGATTTGAATGGATCCGGTGTAAGGCCGATCCTGCACGGTGACTTTGACTTTGGCGTCGCCTCCACGGGTGATGTTGACAACGCGCGGCTCGACGATCAGACGAGGTCTTTTGACGGGCGGTCCTGGCGGCTGCGGGCAGTCATCATCCTTCCACCATTCCTTCTGACCCTCCCTCCGCCGCTTGTCGATTTCGTCGATCATCTGGCGCACGCTGTTGGTCCAGTCGTTGGTCTGGGAGGGATCTTTCAGGAACATATCCTTCAACGTGCCCACCGCGGTATCGATGTCGAAACTCTTCAGTTTGTCGAGCATCGCGCATTTGAAGTCGTTGTACTCGTTCCTGTTGCGCGGGCCGGGACCGGGGAAATTGGGATCCCAAAACCAGGGCGGCAGAGGCGGAAGCTCGCCCCGGTGATCGCGCTGCCAGTTCTTGAGGATTTCGAGGATTATGTCTCCGAGATCAGTCGGCGGCGGCACGGGGGTGGGGGCCGGCTCGAGAAAGATCTCCACGCGCCGGTTCAGCTTACGGTCTTCCTCGGTCATGTTGGCGATGGTTCGCCCGCGCTTGATGTTCTCTTCGGCGGGTTCGCGGTCCGCGACACCCCAAGAAAGCCAACGAATCCGATCGGGGCGGAGACTGGTTTTTCGGGGTTCAAAGACCCACGTGCCTCGGTCAACTCTGTTTAGCAGCTCGGTCTTGACGTCGGCCGCGCGCTTTTCGCTGATCCGTTGCAGAAAGCCGGGTTCGCGCCTTTCGCGCTGAGGGTCGAAATCGGCGTGACCGATAAGTTTGACGCCCATGACCGGGAGATTTCCACGGAGAAAGCTTTCCACGATGAAATCGGCGACAACGACCAACTTGATTCGTTCGAGAATGGGCAGCGCCTGAACGGTGTCCGCATATCGCGAATAGTTGTGAACGACCATCCGGAATGGGCCGGGGTTGTCGTGAGTGGACCTGCTGTCCAGGTCGAAAACTGCTTGATTTCCGCCCAGATAGTCCATGGCTAACTCCTGGGGCTCGCGTGGGGGCGCCGCGCGGTCAATATTCAAATATATCCAGAATTTCCATTTTCTTGGGTTTGTCAACGCCGACATTCATGGGTGGAGACCCGCTGCGCCGCCACCGCAATGACGGTGCAGCTACTCGGCTCACTTGCCGGCAGTCTTGCGCGGCCGGCGCCGCTGCTTGGCTGCTCAGAAAAAAGCCCGCGGCAAGGGGCGCGGGCAGGTTACATGAGGTTGATCACCCGAGTCAGCCTGAAGGGTGATCAATGCCGATGGTGCGTTGATCGAGCGGCGGCGTCAATCGGGCGGCAGCAAGCCGCTTCAGCCTGCCGCCCGCGGCAGCTCTCCTCCTGCCTTGCTCTAGTCACACGAGGATGGCCTGTTGCATCAGTTCAGCCGGCAGAGGGAGGGGGATGCCGATGAATTCCAAGCTGAGTCTCGCGCTATCCGAGTTCTCCAAAGGCCATTGGGCCGCCGTGCCGTCGGATGAGCCGCCCCTTCATCCAAGCGAACTGAACCTGGTCACGAAAGTGCTTTCGTGGCTCGGCAAGCTAGCCCCGCTCGTCTTCGCCCGCTATCTGATCACGTTTTTCATTGGTGTAGCTGCCACCTTGACTTGGCAGTCCTACGGCGGCGCGGCGAGAGAACAAACGATCGCAGCTGCTCCCGCCAGTCTCGATTTGGTGCGGCAAAGCGTCGAAAAGCTCGCCATCGAGATCACCAAGCTGCAGGCGGCGGAGCAGGACATCCTCGACAGGATGTCAACACCTGCGCCACGGCCGGCCGCTGCCTCGGCACGCAATCCCGTGCTGCGACCGTCGCAAACGTTGCCGCTGCGTTGATCCTCAGAACGGGTCGGAGCGGGTTCGTGCCGCGCCTATGGCCATGCGTTAATTCGAGAGGGTCGCTAGGGTAGTGGCCCTCCAAGGCGAGGTTGCTGCGGCGCCCGTGTCCGAGCGCGGCCATCGCGACAGCCGGCTTCCTGGCCTCAAGAAGTGTGATAGCTTCCCCGCGAAATTGTGCGTTTGCGGTTACGCTGGAATTGCGCGCCGCTCCAGACAGACGGGAAAGTCAATGTCAAGGACCGATGCCAGAAGCTCTGATGGCGCAATTGCAAGTTCTGCGACTGCAGCGTATCTCCACGGCAAGCCGAGGAGTGGCCCGCTCAAATACACGCCCGGCTTCTTGTATATCCTGGCTCTTTTTGTAGCCGGGAAGTTCATCTTCCCGGATCCAAGAGCTACCTTGATCGAGTGGGGTCAGTACCACCTCTCTTGGGTTGAGGTCCTCATGGTCGGCGCCGCCATGATGGCGATGGCCGAGCAGTTAAGGGTCTCTCATCCTGGAGTTGACAACACGATCGAGGCAATTTTGATGGGCGCAGTCGCTGGCATTCAGGTCCTGCTTTTCGCTCTTGGGGCAGCCGGCGTGAAGCCCCTCGCTATCTTCAACAACACTGAATTTCTTATGCTCACTTTGATCAGCATGACTCAGGCTATCGTTGCGATTTTGATCAACGCCAGGACGCTACGGCGAACGATCGGTGTAGGCGGCAACGGCTAGTGTTTGGCTGCACCGCCACGGCGGAAGCACGGAATCAGTTGAGCCCGGATGATGGCCTAGGGTAGTGGCCCGCGGGGGCCGGCTATGGAAAGCCCTCAGTAGCCCTTCCACGTGCGGTTTTCGCCCGTGCGTTATTTCGAGAGGGCCGGTACGGAAGAGGCCCCGAGGGGGGCGAGGCCACTGGGCGCGGGTTTGCTACGTAGAGTTCTCGCCTTAGAAAACTCTCTGCGCCTTGACACAGCTGCCGGTAAATATGTCAAGACCATCGACGATCCGATGTATCGAAGCAGCCCCGGTCACTCGATTGAGCATGGCGCTCCCGCCGCCAGGAGACATCGCAACAAGCACATCGCGTGATACGTCTCCAGACAGAGGCCACTCTGAACCATCATCGACTTTCATCGTTTGCCTATAGAGGTTGATCGTCACAACAAGAGACATCGGCTCGTCTTTCGGATTCGTCTGCTGTCCACCTTGGATCAAAGCGACAGTCCCCCGACAAGCCAGAACGGTGTCCGATCGCCACCATGCAGCGACACCGGCGCCGATACCCAAAACCACGAGGGCTATTATCAAAATCACCAATTGCTCTGCCCGCTGCTTGGTCATCTGCATCCCTTCAGTCCCAACGCCCAATCGCCCGCCAATCGCCACCGCGAACGATGGTGCCGAGCCTATCCTCACTCGTCCTCCATGATCGTATGACCTGCGGCCCGGCCAGCAAGCAACGCCCTGATCAGCTTCACGGCCGTGGCTTGGTCGCTCTGCGGACGCTGATTGCGCTCCAGGCGATCGGCTAACGCGTGTGCGTCGGCGGCCGTGAAGTGGCGAGGCGGGGTGAGTGTTTTTCGCATGGTCAATGCCGCAGGAACGTCCGCATTAATAGCGCCGCCGCGATCACAATCACTAATACCAGCGTCGAGTAGAGACGCTCGGGCAACTCGACCGAAGACGGCTTGGCCCCGGTCAACGTGTCCTGGTCATCATTGCGGTCCTGATCCCGGAAATATGGTTCCTTCTCGCCCTCTACGTAAAGCTTGTCGCCGTGTAGCGGGGCTCGCGGTAGCTTGGGATCGTCGCACGCCATCGGAATCCTCGCTCCTCAGCGTAATCCCGCCCCCGCTGCGCCGCCACCGCAATGACGGCGCAGCTCGTTGTGTCCGGGCCTGAACGTTCGGGAACTGTTTTGCAATGCCTGAATTGTTATGGCGACCGACCGCCATCCCCCCTCCCCCGCGCGCGGTTGGCCGAGGCGCAATCGACATTATGTCGGCTGCGCCTCATTCTTTTGGTTCGTCCTCTGAGCAGCGGTCACGTCTTTGACCTTGGACCGGAGCGCTGCGGTGGTGTTGGTCATTCAAGCTGCGGCCTCTGGTAAGGGCACTCCCACGAAGCTGCACGTGTGCTCGAAACGCCCGGGCAAATACCGGGTGCAACAAGGAGCTAGTGTTGACGCCAGGCGCGAGTGTTTCGGCGACACTCATGTCCGTACCGTCCAATCATCCCTGGCCCGGCCCTTGTCAGCAGCAGCCTTCAAAGCACGCTCAAGCGCCCGGAGTGCGCAGGTCGTCACGCGCTCCGCGTCTGTGGGCCGCCGCCCTTCTTCCTTTGCGGCATTGACCAACGCGGTACGTTCCATTCCGAGCGCGTCCACGAGTTCATAAACGTCGATGTCAGCGAGCTTCGGCATTGATCAGTCCTTTCCCAGTCGATCGCGACCTCGACCGCGCGGTCCAGCTTATACGGGCGGGCCAAGTCGTCTATCATGGCGTGCCGTCGCCGAACCGGGCAAGATCATCGCGTTCTCGACGTAACGAGGGGAACCATGGACAAGACCTACGCCGCTATCCGAGATGAGCTTGTGATGACTCTCGCTGCCGGCGGCTTCGGTGAGAAGGCGGCAGCGATCGTGGACGCGCTGGAGAAGCTCATCGAAGCTCGCATCGAGATGACGCGGGGGCGGTGATAGGTTGATCATGGTCGGTTGACCGAGCCTGCGAGCCGTCGTCGCCCGTGCGAGATTCCGGGGAGGGCGGTAGGTAGTGGGCTGCCGGGACGATTGTGACGCAGGTCACACATCATGGCCGGTATTTGCTTATGATGAAGGCGATTGACAGTCGATGAGGGCCAGCGAAATAGCCGCTAGCGCCCCGAGCGCTGGAAAGGATGTAGAACGGATCGGATCGGTCGCCTTCTCGCCGACCGGCTGGCCTGCAGACGCGTGGACAACCACTATTGGCTCGACGTCATTTTCTCTCTCGTTGAGCAAGTGGCTGATCGCCTCCCCGGGGAAGCACCGGGTCCAACCCGCTGAGAGGGGGAGAAATATCCATGAGGTCTGTGTTTATCTTCGTCAAGCAACGCGACAGCGTCCTCAACGTGAACTTGGCCGCCGCTGCCCGAAAAACGGGGGCCGAAGTAATTGGCGTGGAAAGTCTGGACGATTTTGAAGACACCTTGCAATCGCAGAAGCAGGATCACAGTATTCAGAAACTTACCATATGGAGCCACGGTGAGCCAGGGGTCCTCGATTTTCGTGGTTATCGGTTCGATGTCGGTGCCATCCGGCGATTCAATGGCAAAGGCTTCGCTGATCTATTCGCCGACGATGCCCGTATCATTTTCGATGGCTGCCAGGTCGGTGCCGGCGCTAAAGGTCGTGACTTTGTTAAGGAAGTCGCCCGCGTATTTCTTTCGACGGGCGGGGGGCGCGCGAGCGCCAGGTCTGAATTCGTATTGAGCGCGCCGATTTTCACGAGCGAGGTGTTTTCCTTGAGCGGAATGGACGTGCACGCCCTGACTAACAAAGGGGGACTTAAAGTCAGAATCGGCCTTGGGAATGAACTCAAATCCCCGGAAGGGGACTGGCACATTCGCGAGGACAGCAACAAATGGATGTACCGTTTCTTCGGGAACGGCACAGTTCGCTACCAGGATGAGAAAAAGTTCTGGGGCCGGATGAACATCCTCGATCTGGAAGAGACTCCTTCAAGAAGTCCGGCAACGAGTTCCAGGGCGAGATCGTCACCCTCAGCGTCCAGGCCAAAGGCGTCCGCATCGTTCCAGAGACCAGCAGGACCAGCGACAACGCGCCCAGCCACCGGGTCTTCGCGGGCAAAGCGGAGATCGGCGCCGCGTG
>Ga0257155_1000040_pt1 | contig 7287 bp, 8 predicted proteins | sample NI19A_FD_185945 | JGI IMG/M metagenome (GOLD analysis project Ga0257155, IMG submission 185945) | Soil microbial communities from H.J. Andrews Experimental Forest, Oregon, United States - NI-19-A | ecosystem: Environmental > Terrestrial > Soil > Temperate forest > Bulk soil | place: USA: Oregon... | reverse complement strand
CGGGCACGGTCGAAATACCAGGAGATCTTCCAATGAAAAAAAGTCTGATCACCGCTGCGCTGGGAAACCGCGGTCACGGCATAGGTCCAAATGTCCGAATCGGGTGTGCGCCGTGGAAAGGCGGCGCTTTCCAGTGGGTGTAAGTCCCACCCGGCAAATGCTCCAGCCGGAAGCAACCGGAGCAGTCATGGAGGTAACGAAATGGCTGAAGCCTTCGGTAAGCGTGTCACGATATACGGTGACAGCGCGAGTGTGCAGGCCGTAACGCGAGTAAACGCCGAGCAAGCCTCGAAAAGGACAATGCGCAGGCCGACCCGACAACCCTTTCGGGGAAGGCTGATACGGTTGGGTGAATGAGCAAAGTAATACGCCCAGCCGCTGTGCCGGGGTAGTGGCGACAGCATGTACACAAGGAAAGCGTACGCAACACGGGAGACCCCAAGGCGTGGTCAGGGATGACCAACTGGAAGCCCGTGAGGGACAGGCCGGGCGCCGTGGGGAGTCGGAGAGGTTCATTGTACCGATGATGCCGGGTAATGCCGGCGGAGGGACGGGACCTCAGTTCAAGACGAACGCAATACGTAGTGAGGGACCAGGAGATTGGGTAACCTATCAACTCCGGAAAGTGTTCAGAAACTGCAGATGGCGTTGCACGCGAAAGCGAAGGCAGAAGCCGGCTATCGTTTCTACGCCCTGTACGACAAGATCAGCCGCGAGGACATCTTGGCTCATGCTTATGCCCAGTGCCGCTCCAACAAGGGCGCACCAGGCGTGGATGGACAGGACTTCGCGGACATCGAAGCGTATGGGCTGTCGCGGTGGCTTGGCGAACTGGCGCTTGCGCTCAGGCAGGAGACTTACCGACCGGACCCCATCAGAAGAGTGTTTATACCGAAGGCCAACGGCAAACTCAGGCCGTTGGGCATCTCGACCCTGCGTGATCGGGTCTGCATGACGGCAGCGATGCTGGTGCTGGAACCGATCTTCGAAGCCGACCTTCCACCAGAACAATACGCCTACCGTCCCGGGCGCAATGCCCAACAGGCGGTGGTCGAGGTGGAAGCGCTGCTGTTTCGCGGCCGCCCGGAAGTCGTTGACGCCGACCTCGCGGACTACTTCGGAAGCATTCCGCATGCCGAACTCCTAAAGTCGGTAGCGCGCCGGATTGTTGATCGGCGCGTGCTGCATCTGATCAAGATGTGGCTGGAATGCGCCGTGGAAGAAACCGACGAACGAGGAAGGAAGACACGCACGACCGAGGCCCGGGACAACCGGCGCGGCATTCCGCAAGGTTCACCCATCTCACCGCTGCTGGCGAATCTCTACATGCGCCGGTTCGTGTTGGGATGGAAGATGCTCGGGCTGGAGCGAAGCCTCGGCTCACGTATCGTGACCTATGCCGACGACCTCGTGATCCTGTGCCGGAAGGGCAAAGCCGAAGAGGCCTTGCAGCGACTGCACGAGATCATGGGTAAGCTGAAGCTCACGGTCAACGAGGAGAAGACACGAATCTGCAAGGTACCGGAAGGCGAGTTCGACTTCCTGGGATATACGTTTGGGCGGATGCATTCAGCGAGAACCGGAAAAGCGTACTTGGGATACCGGCCATCGAAGAAAAGCATCAAGCGCATGGTCGAAAACGTCCACGCGTTGACCGCCCGATCGGGGAGTTGGCAAGATACCACAAAGCTGGTGGACAAGTTGAACCGCACGTTACGCGGATGGGCGAACTACTTCAAAGTAGGCACCGTCAACAAAGCGTACCGGGCGATCGACAACTACACCGCTGTGCGGTTACGCCGGTGGTTGCGCTTCAAGCACAAGGTCAGGCGACGCAAGGGCGGAGCTTATCCACTCTCGCACCTTTACGGGCATTTCAAGCTCGTACGCCTGTGCCGGCTTGGGCACGACGTGCCGTGGGTGAAGGCGTGAGGTCTTGTCCGAGAGCCGGATGTGGGAGATCCACAAGTCCCGGTTCGATGAGAGGGATGTGAAAACGGAGCCAGGGCTGAACCACTAAGGCACCGCCAGACGAAAGAGGCGGAAACAGATATGTTCAGCCTACAGTCGCCGCGTCACATTCCCACTCTACCAAAAGCAGAGTCGCCATTTCGCTCTTGACAAAACTAGGAATAGTCCTATAATCACAATTTAATTTTCACCTGACCGAGACGCGCCGGCCTTTGCGGCGAGGCGCGGAACAGGAAATATTCCACGCGTTGCGCCACGCCCGCAGCTATCGCGGTCCGCCCGCATGATAGGCCGCAAAGGTGGGTAAGCGGATGCAACCGGATACGGCATGATCGAAACGCCGAAATGGCCGGGATTTTTATTTCCCTGTTATACCGGGTCTACTTGAGAATTCGAAAAGTGAATCGGCGACGGCTTGTTTTTTGGCTGATTCGCATGGGGTCGCTTTTGGATTTTCAAGGTGTCGGAGCATATCTTGTCAATATATGACTATAATCATAAGATAAAGCCGACAATATGAGTCCTGCGATGCAGACGATCCGCGGCGGCGGTCACCCGTAGAGCGCACCGAACCCCATTTTGTCGAAACGAACTAATTTGGGAAATCGCAATGAAATCAACGATCCGCGGTGCCGGCCCGGGACCCGGAATTGTTCCTGCCGAGCAAAGCCGCCGCGAGAAACATTTTGGCGGCGCAAACTTTCTGCGAAAACGGCACTGGAATCAATGCACCGCATTCACCGGTTTCGACCGGACCTATACGTGCCTGTCGCCCGGCATGCCGCGGATCATGAACATCCACGAGCCGATGGAAATCGTCATCACGGCGGACACCACCCACATCCTGACCCAGAGCGCGGGCGAGACGCCAGCTTTCCCCCCACACTACCCTCCCCCGCAAGCGGGGGAGGGTAGTGAAGTGCGTCAACTAAATTGAAGGGTCTGCAAAGACATTCGCCTTTGTAGGGGCGGCCCTTGTGGCCGCCCTGGGGGCCGCAGCCCCCGGCAGTGCGGGCGGGCACAAGGCCCGCCCCTACGCAATGCATTTCCTTCAAATTTGATGACGCACATGAGTAGGGTGGGGGCGGCGGGACGCCCGCCCTCTGGGTCACGGCAGATAAATCCCGCCGTTGACATGGATGGTTTGCCCCGTGATGTAGCGTCCGCCCGGCGAGCACAGGAGTTTCACGAGGGCGGCGATATCCTGCGGATCGCCTTCGCGACCGACCAGCGGATGGCCGCCGCCGGGGATAACGCCACCTTTGCCGGAGTTCGCCGAACGCGGCCCGCCGATGCGCCCGGGCACGACGCAATTCACCGTGATGCCGTTGCCGCCGAATTCGACCGCGAGCGCCTTGGTGAGCCCGACCAGACCGGCTTTCGCGGTCGAGACATGAGCCCGCCCGGAAGCGCCGGTGTGGCCGGTGACGCCACCGATGTTGATGATGGTGCCGCGACCCTTGGCGACCATGCCCGGAATGACGGCGCGGCTGCAAAGAAACGCGCCGTCGAGCACCACCGCCATGACGAGACGCCAGTCCGCGAAGCTCATGGCGGTGAATATGTCGTCACGCCGGACGGCGGCGTTGTTGACCAGGATGTCGACCGGGCCGAGCGCGCCACCGATTTCCGCAACCATGCGGGCAACCTCGGCCTCGTCGGTCACGTCACCCATGATGACGCGTGCTGCGCCGCCGAGGCCCTCGATTTCCCGCACTGTCTCGGCCGCCTCGTCGCGCGAGGATTTGGCGTTCACCGCAATGGCGGCGCCTTCGCGCGCCAGCGTCAGCGCAATGGAACGGCCGATCCGCCGCACGCCGCCGGTGACGAGCGCCACCTGTCCGGTGAGTTCGCCTTGCAATGTCGATGTCACGTGCCGGGGCCCCGCTTTGAACGCAATGGGTCGTTTCGCGGCATCGATCTAGCCTGCCACTCCTCGTGTCAATAGGTGACCGTGACCGTCATGGCGTCCAAGTAGGAGCCCAGCGTTGGCGTCGTCTGCGGTGGAACGTGGCCGCAGATCGTCCGGGACTGCGATGCGCCGTTGCCGATCTTGCTCACAGTGTCGGCGCCGACCGTATTGCCCCGGTTCATCGCGTGTCCTGAAGCCGTATAGAGTTTGTATTGGACGGTTGCGCCAGCAAAAGTGGTGGCGTTCGCAGGCTCCTCGACAAACGCCACCTCAGTGAGGATACCGAGTCCTGTCGTCATTTTCATGTTACGTCCCCCATCGATGGCCGGCATGCTTTTGCCGTCAATTGACAGCGCAATATTTGCGGCAAACTCCAATTAAACCGTTGCGTCGGCACGCCATTGTGGCTGAATGGTAAAGTTTGGGCTAAGTCGGGTTTAATTTATCGGTGAGGTTACCGATAAAAGAAACCACGATAAATTCCGGCTTCTTTGGGATGCTGTGTTGACGAAAACAACTCCGTAACCGTGGCGCTTCAAATTTGGTTCACCAGCATTGTGAAGTTCTACGTAACGCGTTAACCGCAAACGCTGGGCGTTGAATCGCGGGGTGAAAACCGCAACGCGCCCTCAACGATACAAATGAAGAGGTTTTCGCTAATTTGTCGGATGGATGTACCACCGGCCTTGCGCTCAAGCCGATTTTCGACTATCCGCTCCGCAATGAATTTCGCGGCCTCATAACCAATGAACAACATGCTGGCGAGTTGCGAACTGGTTCGGAGACCAAATCGGCAAGCGGAAAGCAGAGCCGGTGATCCGCTGAATCCCTGTCCAGATGAACCTCTAGGGCCGTGACACGATAAGCAGTTAAGGACAGATGATTCTGGAAACTGCGAGAATGAAGCACGTCTTTCTGCGCAGCGTACTACTTAACGCTCGTGATTGGATACTGCAGGGGCGGTCCAATTACGACACGTGCGAACAGCGACCCTGCAACAACGAGGGAGAAAAACTATGAATAGCTTGCGCCTGTGCTTTGTTGCGTTGACGGCAACGCTTTGCGTGCTCGCGGTTGCGTCTCAAGCCTCGGCTAAGAGTAAGAGCGACGCCGGTGGAAGAGACGCCGCCATTCACAAATGCGTGCTTCAGGCGGTTACCGAATATCCGCGCGGACCTGATAGTAACGACTCGGCACGTACGGCCTCCTACAAGGCCTGCATGACCACTGCTGGATATCGCCCCTAGGCGGAGCCGGTCGCTTGAACGCCGATACCACGTGGCAGGCGGCGAGGATCGCACAAAGACCGATCTCCAGCTGTCACCTCCTTCAGGCCGCCTCGAAAGGCGGCCTTTCTGATTTGAGGAGCGTGCAACGGATCGACGCCAGCCGACCTTTTCGGCCTCGAGATCGCGCATGGCCCGGGTGACGCCATTCACCTCCGCGTCTTGCCGGTCATCGATTGTGCAGCGAAGCCAGCGTAGCGTCCGGCTTCAGCATCACGACACGATCGAAGCAGGCTATCTATTCACACTCAATCGGAATCCCCGGACTGCGGTTCCGAGTCCGCCCTATTTCTTCACGTACTTCTGCACGGTCTTTGTGTCGTTCATCCCGACATAGACATTGCCGGCATCGTCGGCCGTAACGCCCTCGCCCCAGCTCGACGTGCCCGGCCCGGTGCCTTCGCGGATCGGAGTCAAATCCGGAATATAGGCGATCACCTTGCCGTCCTTGACGCTGCCGATGCGTACGCCACGCTGGAAGCCGGGGTTCTGGGCCTGGTTCGATTCCGAATCGGTCGAATAGAGGATGTCATTCTTGTCGATATAGATGCCGCTCGGCCGGCCGAATTGCTTCCACTCGGCGATGAAATTTCCGTCCTGGTCAAAAATCTCGATGCGGTTGTTGCCACGATCGGCGACGAACAGCCGGCCGGCGGAATCGAAGGCGAGCGAATGGTTGAGGGCGAATTCGCCGGGACCGGCGCCGCGCTTGCCCCACTCCGTGATGAACTTGCCGTCCCGGGAGAATTTCACGATGCGGGCATTGGTGCTGCCGCCATGACCATCGCTGACGAATATGTCGCCGTTCGGCGCAACCGCCACGTCGGTGGGCGCATTGAACGTGTCGGGACCGCTGCCAGCAACGCCGGGCTTGCCGAGCGCCAGCAGCACCCTGCCTTCCGGACTGAACTTGAAAACCTGATGGCCCTTGCCGTGGGCGCCGATCTGGTCGGTGGCCCAGATATTGCCGTCGCGGTCCACATGGAAGCCATGCGGGCGATTGAACATACCCTCGCCGAAGCCGCGGACGAACTTTCCCGACGCATCGAATTTCTCGATCGGGTTGAGCATGGAGCCGGTGCACTCGGTGCCGCCGCAGCGATCGAACACCCAGATGCTCTTGCCGTCGCGATCGACATCGACGCTGATCGCCTGGCCCATCTTGCGGCCCTCCGGCATCTTTAGCCATCCGGCCTCCAGTTGATAGGGATTGGGCGCACCGTTCGGGTCGTCAGCTTGTGCAATCGCTTGTATTCCGGCCAGCGCGATCACCGCCGTGGCGGCAGCGCACGCGAGCACGGTCCATCCCGGTCGACGTAACATGACAAGTCCTCCCTTTTTGCGCCGCGACCGACGCATGTTTTTGATTTTCGCTCAAACAAGACGATTCGACCTTACGCAGACGAACAGTGAGGCGAACCGTGAATATGACAATTTCAGGTCCACGGAGCGAGCAGAAAATCGGCATGAATTTCCCGGATTTCCAGTCTAGAGGTCGGTCACCGCGCAAAGCGTGGTACAGACTGCATGCTCCGCTTGTCGTGCTCCGGCTGGCCGAAACCCAATTGATCCTCTACTATGGCGCAAAATGATGCGGTTACACGGCAGTCGGTGCGGTCCGCGGTTGATGACCCCGGCGCCCACCAACCGCCAATGGGGAGATGTGGAATGAAATCCCTGCTGCTCGTTGCCGGCCAAATACTTGCCGCGACCTTGCTCGCCGCGACGTTGCTTTCCGTGCCGGCATTCGCCCAAGACGCCGGTGCTAAAGAGGCCGGCGTCAGAGAGGCTGGCGCTCAGCCCGGTCGCGTCGTGGTATTGAGCAAGTGCTTCCAATGCCATACCGACGCGATGTTCCGCGACCAGCGCCAGGACCGCCGCGCCTGGGAAGCCACGGTCTACCGCATGGTCGGCCGCGGCGCGCTATGGACGCCGGAGGAAATCAAGATGATGGCCGATTATCTTGGCGCGGAGTACGGAACCGCCGCAAAGCCCGCGGCCTCGCCGCGTTGATCCTGAATCTGGAGAGTGACCATGCGAGAGCTTGTCGCCCAATATCTATCGCGTTCGATCTCACGGCGGCGTTTCGTCAACGGCTTGACCAAGGCTGGCCTGACG
>Ga0257155_1000034_pt1 | contig 7606 bp, 7 predicted proteins | sample NI19A_FD_185945 | JGI IMG/M metagenome (GOLD analysis project Ga0257155, IMG submission 185945) | Soil microbial communities from H.J. Andrews Experimental Forest, Oregon, United States - NI-19-A | ecosystem: Environmental > Terrestrial > Soil > Temperate forest > Bulk soil | place: USA: Oregon... | reverse complement strand
TTTTGGCCGATGCCTCGCGGCAGGAATGGGCGGCGCTTCACCGGGTGCTCACCGGTATTGGCGCCGCGATCGAGTTGGTGCCGCCGGTACCGCATCTGCCTGATCTGGTGTTCACGGCCAATGCGGCGGTGGTGCTCGATCGCAAGGCGGTGCTGTCGCGTTTCCGCTATCCGCAACGCCGCGGCGAGGAAGAGCCTTTCGAGCGCGGATTTCGCGCGCTTGCGGGGCGCGGTCTGATCGACACGGTTGAGAAGCTGCCGGGCGATCTGGTGCTCGAAGGCGCCGGCGACTGCGTCTGGGATCGCACACGCAATATGTTCTGGATGGGCTACGGTCCCCGCTCTGACCGCGATGCCGCCCGACCAATCAAAGACCTGTTCGGGGTGGACACAGTCGCGTTGGAGCTTGCCGACGCTCGATTCTACCACCTCGATACCGCCCTGTGCCCGCTGTCACGGGGCGAGATCATGTTCGTGCCCGCCGCCTTCACGCTGGAAGGGCTCGCCCGCATCCACGAGCGCGTTGCCCCAGCCAAGCGCATCGAAGTCCCCATGGAGGACGCATGCCGCCTTGCCGCCAACGCGGTCTGTGTGGGCGGAACCGTCGTGGCGTCCCATTGCGGCGCACATCTGCGCCGCCAACTTGTCGAGCGCGGATACCGGGTCACCACGACGCCGCTGTCCGCGTTCCTGCGCAGCGGCGGCGCCGCGTTCTGCCTCACCCTGCGATTGGACTGGCAATCTCATGTCGGCGCGATTGAGAATAGCGCCGCGGTGGCATGATCAATGGGGCGGGGGGACTTAGCCAATGCGGACTTCACACAGCCGTTGCAGAATTCGGGCATGGTTGCGCAGGGATCGGCTCAGCCTGTTCCGTGCTCAGCGACGGCTTCGCTCGTGACGCATGCATCATTCTTGCGTCGGCCAAACACAATGTTTGGGAATCTTTCGTACCTGCCGAAGGTTCCGCCATTGACTTTCCGTCGCTCACGCCTATGTTCGGGCTACGGCTGGTTCATACCGATTAGCCGCCCATTCGCACAAAATTCATTTGTTCGAACTCCGGCGCGGTCGTTGGCACGGGGCTGTGAGGTTTTGAGGCTTGATGTCGTTTTCTGATCTCGGCTTGTCCGATAAAGTGCTCGCAGCGGTCACTTCCGCGGGATACGTGACGCCAACTCCTATCCAGGAACAAGCGATCCCACACGTTCTTGCCAGGCGCGATGTGCTTGGCATTGCCCAGACCGGAACCGGAAAAACGGCAGCGTTCGTGCTTCCGATGCTCACCAAGCTCGAGCACGGCCGCGCCCGCGCCCGCATGCCGCGCACGCTCATTCTCGAACCGACCCGCGAGCTTGCCGCCCAGGTCGAGGAAAGCTTCGCAAAATACGGGGTCAACCATAAGCTCAATGTTGCGTTGCTGATCGGCGGGGTTTCATACGACGATCAGGATAGCAAGCTCGTGCGCGGCGTCGACGTGCTGATCGCCACCCCGGGCCGTTTGCTCGATCATTGCGAGCGTGGCCGGCTTTTGATGTCCGGCGTCGAGCTTCTCGTCATCGATGAAGCCGACCGGATGCTCGATATGGGCTTCATCCCGGACATCGAACGCATCTGCAAGCTCGTTCCATTTACCCGCCAGACGCTGTTTTTCACCGCCACCATGCCTGCCGAGATCCGGCGAATCACCGACCAGTTTCTTCACAAGCCGGTCCGCGTGGAGGTTTCCCGTCCGGCCAGCACCGTAGCTTCCACCACACAGAATTTGGTGAAAACCGGCCGCGAGCCGCCCGAAAAACGCGAGACGCTGCGGCGGCTCATTCGCGCCTCCGTCGGTCTCAAGAACGCAATTGTTTTCTGCAATCGCAAGCGCGAAGTTGCGACCCTGCATCGCTCGCTCGTTCGCCATGGATTTTCCGCCATCGCGCTTCATGGGGACATGGACCAACAGGCCCGCACGACCGCACTGGAGCAGTTTCGCAAGAACGAAGTGACGTTGCTTGTGGCCTCCGACGTAGCGGCGCGAGGACTCGATATTCCCGACGTCAGTCATGTGTTCAATTTCGATGTCCCGCACCATCCCGACGATTACGTCCATCGCATCGGCCGTACAGGTCGCGCCGGACGAAGCGGCACGGCGGTTACCATCGTAGCGCCGGGCGACCAGAGAGCGGTGATTGCAATAGAAAAACTCATCGGCCAGTCCATACCCTGGTCCGGCAATCCTGTGGCTGAGCAGGAGGAAGCGCCTTCCGATCGTCGGCGCCACAACGGACGCTCGTCCCCCCTCCCGCGTGGCCGCAAGGCCGCCTCCTCCCCTGCGCGCGAGGAAAAGGTTGCTGCCATCGGCAACGTACGTCCACGGCGCGCCCCTAACCCGCCCCAGCGCCCGCGCGACGAAGCGACGGATTTAGGGCATTTCCCTGCGTTCCTGCTGCGGCCCTTCCGCGTCAAGGCGTAAGCTCGCACCGAGGTCTGCGCCGGAGCCCGCCATACCGGCGAAATTGCTGCGAGTTGCAGCGAATCTATCTCCTGCTAAAGCTGTGGCGATGACATTTGAGATTATGAAACGCCATTAGCCCATGATGTCGGGGCATTATAATTATACCGATCATTCGATCTATTGGCGTCTCCAATTCCTCCGCAAACCCTACAGGTATTTCTCAATTAAGCGATCCACTGGATACTCCACGGCTGGCGCTGAGACGTTGAATAGAAAAATAATGCGAAGCGCTCCTCATGAAATGCGCAGCCGGTTTCCAGATGCCGTCGGTGGCTGATCAAAACTCGCGAATCCATTTGCGCTTTCTCCAAATACCTTCGGAGAGCCTCCTGTCATCAAAGTTCGCGAAGTGTTGAAGTGCCACACAATTGACTCATGCCGCCCGACATGAGTCAATTGTATGTATGTCGACCGCCTCGTCATCCACCAGTTCGGAGCGTGACGAACGCGTGTTCATCGCTGCATTTGGTATGATGGATTCCCATCAGGATGGTGAAGCCGTGGCCGCGTTTATGCGGGTGCGCGCCATCCTGCAGCGCCACGGCGGCGGCTTTCGACGCATGCTTGACCGCTCGCACGAGGCAGAGCGGCTCAACGACGAGCTCGGCAAGCAGAACGCCCAACTGCTTCGCGAAAATACCGCGCTCCGCGCTCGCGACAGCCGACCTGCGGCAGCGGCGCCATCCGCGGGCGCCGGCGGGCCACTCGTCCTGCCTGCCATCCCGCGATTCAGACACTGGGACGTTCCCCTTATCGGCATTATAGCTATCTCTGCGGGCTACGGCCTTCTTGGCGTCACCGCCTCGCTCATGCTCACGGCGGCAATTCTGATCTGCGCAGCATTCGCGAACTGGTTCAGCCCGATCCGGTTTCTGGTCGGCGTCCTTCTCGGGCTCACTGCACTTGGGACAGTCGCGTCCAATCAATCGGCTTCCGCCGGCGCGCCGACGCTCGCAGTTGCCGACAGGCCTGCCCCCGTTACGCCCGCGATCGCCCCCGATGCCGCTGCGGATGCGACCCCACAACGTCAGACGTTCGTTGATGGGTCGCCTCCTCCTGCGTCGCTCGCTGATTTGCCGTCTCGGCGGGGCTCCATTGAGCCGCGGTCGCGACACGGGGCGACAGCAAGGGTCCACTGCGGCCCCGACCGCCTTCAGCCGGGTTTCACCTGTCCGCGGAGCAACCCATGGGGACGGAGTTTCTTTCCAAACTTCGGGCGGTCACGAGTCGTGCGCTACGACTGACGCCTGGCGGATCGCCACATCGGACCAATCACAACTTCGGCCCCGACGCGTTATTTTCGCGATTGGCATCCTCGAAGGCGGAACTGGTGCGAGCGGACGCGAGCTGGCAACCAAAGCCGCCGCTCATCCGCATCGAGATCATGGCGAGCGGCCCGTTTGATGGGTTGCGCGGCATCCGCACGGCGGTCAATCGCCTGCAGCACAACCTCGTCACGGTTATCCGCAGAGGGACGCTCGAACTGCGACTGACGGAGGTTCGGCCGACGTGCCGGCACAGCACGGCCTGGAGCAGGGAGCCCGTGGACCCGGGCGACAGCTCAACCACATGGCAGTGCTTCGTCGACGCCTTCGCCAGCGAATCCGAGCCCAGCACGACGCTTTTTGCGCAGGCCTTCCGCGAGAGCCTGCGCAATCAGGTCAATCATGTGGTTGTGTTCGGCGACCGCTTCGATGATGGCCTTTTACTCTTGGCCGCGGCAATACGAGCCTTCCGCCGACAGGGCGTTCGCGTCTCGACATTTTACCTTGGCGACGATTTCAACAGACGGAGCATGTATCGTTTCCTCGCCGTCCGCACGGGTGGGATATTCATGCCCTTGTCCTGCGAGCGCAGCTTTGATGCTGTCTTGCCGATCGTCGCAGCTTTCGCCTGTGGCGACCGCGCCAGCCTCGCCGCACTCTCGCCCGCCGCTCCGGAAGCGAGGGCCCTCATTGCGCAGGCTCGTAGGAGGTAGAGTTCTTGATTTTCGGCGGCAGAGATGTAGCCCGGATTGAGCGGTAGCGAAATCCGGGATCGCCATGTCAATATGGCGATGCCTTTCCCGGGTTTCGCTGACGCTCAACCCGGGCTACAGCTTACTTGCGCCGAGTCACCGGGTCTCGGACGCCTGGGCGACGTCGTGCTCCAGCTTTGCCGGTGTGATCGCCACCGACTCCCCGCATCCGCAGGCGGAGGTCTGGTTTGGATTGTTGAAGACAAAGCCGGACGAGAATTTATCGACGCGATAGTCCATTTCCGTGCCTAAAAGGAAAAGCACCGCCTTCGGATCGATGAACAAGCGCACGCCTTTCTCATCGACGATCTCATCACGGGGATCGATCGCCTCGGCGTATTCCATCGTATAGGACATGCCCGCGCAGCCGCCGTTCTGAACGCCCACACGGACGCCGTTAATCGGCCGCTGCGACTTACCGATGATATCCCTGATGCGTCCGGCAGCGGCTTCCGACAGCCGCATCACCTGAGGTCGCGGTCGTGGCCCGGGGGTGGCCATAGTGCTCTCTCCTCTGCCGCCGTAGCCCGGATGGAGCGTTGAGCGAAATCCGGGAGCGGCGTTCCCGGATTTCGCTGACGCTCCATCCGGGCTACTGGTTAAATGGAACATCTCACCACATGTTCAATACCATCCGCGCTTCGTCGGACATCCGGGAAGGCTCCCAGGGCGGATCCCAGACGATGTTGACGGTCACGGGCCCGACACCCGGCACGCTTGCCGCCGCATTTTCCACCATGCCGGGCAGCTCCTGCGCGGACGGGCAATTGGGTGTGGTCAACGTCATGTCGATCGTGATGGCGCGATCGTCGCCGATGTCGATCTTGTAGATCAAGCCGAGTTCGTAGACATCGGCGGGGATTTCCGGATCGTAGACGGATTTGAGCGCCGCGACGATCTCGTCAGTGAGCCGCCCGATTTCTTCGGAAGACAGGCCCCCGTTATGAGATGTCGACGGGAGCGACCTTCCTGCGGGCAGGTCCTGTGCCGAATCGGGCGCCGCCGGGGTCGGCGCGCTGGCGCCAGACTGGTCTGTCATGTGAAAAGCTCCTGCGCCTTCCTCAGGGCCGCAACAAGCCCATCGACCTCTTCGCGCGTATTGTAAAGAGCGAACGAGGCCCGGCACGTTGCCGTCATGCCGAAACGCGCCAGCAGCGGCATGACGCAGTGGGTGCCGGCGCGAACCGCCACGCCGGCGCGGTCGATCACGGTGGCGACGTCATGGGGATGGGCGCCCGTCATCTCGAACGAGATGATCGCGCCCTTATCCGCGGCCGTACCGATGATTTTCAGCGAATTGATCTCGCGCATGCGGTCCGTGGCGTAGGTCAAAAGCCCCTTTTCGTGAGCCCGGATCGGGGCGCGGCCGATCGAATTGACATAATCGATAGCCGCGCCAAGGCCGATCGCCTGGACGATCGGCGGCGTACCGGCCTCGAACCTGTGGGGCGGCTGGCCGTAGGTGATGCGGTCCTGGAACACCTCATGGATCATCTCGCCGCCGCCGTTGAACGGCGGCATGGCGGCGAGATGAGCGTACTTGCCATACAGCACCCCGATGCCGGACGGGCCGTAGAGCTTGTGGCCCGTAAAGGCGTAGAAATCGCAATCGATGTCGGCCACGTCCACATCGAGATGGACGGCGCCCTGAGCGCCGTCGATCAGCACCGGAATGCCGCGCTCATGGGCGATCCGCACGACCTCCTTCACCGGAACCACGGTGCCGAGCATATTCGACATATGGGTGATCGCCACCATCTTGGTGCGATCGGTCAAGAGCCGTTCAAATTCGTCGATGAGGAAATTCCCCTCGTCGTCGACCGGTGCCCACCGGATGACGGCGCCCTGCCGTTCGCGCAGAAAATGCCACGGCACGATGTTGGAGTGGTGCTCCATGATGGACAGCACGATCTCGTCGCCCGGCTTGATGCGTTCGCGCGCGAACGTGTAGGCCACGAGGTTGATGGCCTCGGTGGCATTGCGCGTGAAGACGATCTCTTCCGGCCGCGCGGCGTTGAGGAAGGCGCGGACTTTCTCGCGCGCGCCCTCATAGGCTTCGGTCGCCGCATTGGCGAGATAATGCAGGCCGCGATGCACGTTGGCGTATTCGCACGTGTAGGCCTCATGGAGGCGATCGAGCACCGGCTTCGGCTTTTGCGCCGACGCGGCGTTATCAAGATAGATCAGCGGCCTGCCGTAGACCTTCATGGCCAGGATGGGGAAATCCTCGCGCACGCGGGCGACATCGTAGGCGCCGTTCGTCAGGGCCGGATGCTTGGTGTTCATGGCCGCTCCCCGAGCCAGCGCAGCGTCGCGGCCGCCAGCGCATCGCGCGCGCCTTCATGCCGAACCGTCTCGATCGCCTCGCCGACGAAAGATTGAATCAGAAGCGCCTCGGCATCCTTTTCCGGAATGCCGCGCGCCATCAGGTAGAATTTGAGATTGTCGTCGAGCGCGCCGGATGTGGCCCCGTGGCCGCACTGCACGTCGTCGGCGAAGATTTCAAGTTCCGGCTTGTTGTCGGCTTCAGCGTCCTCGGAGAGCAGGAGCGCCCGCGTCATCATGCGCGAGTCGGTCTTCTGGGCGCCCGGGCGCACGATGATCTTGCCCTGAAACACGCCGCGGCTGGCGCCGTCCAACACCGATTTGAACAATTCACGCCCCTGGCAGCCGCCCGCGGCATGGTCGACCAGCAGCGTCGTGTCGCCGTGCTGCCGGCCCTTGAGCAGGCTCGCTCCACCGAGATCGAGCGTCGTCCCGGCTCCGGCACACTTCACGAACATCTGGTTGCGCACCACGAGGCCGCCGGTGAGGAAGGCGAAATCGGAAACACTCGCCTTTGCCCCAATGGTCGCACTCAGGGTCGCAAGATGCAGGGCGGCATCGCCTTCCGTGTTGACTTTGACGCGGTTGAGGCGTGCGCGGTCGCCGACCACAAGATCAAGCGCGGTGTTGATCTGGTAGTCGACGCCATCCGGGCCTTCATGGCTTTCGAGAAGGGTGAGGCCCGCGCCCGCCCCGACAATGACGAGGGAACGCGAAAATACGGCCGTGGCGCGCTGGGCGCCATAGACGAAGACGAGATGC
>Ga0257155_1000033_pt1 | contig 7648 bp, 10 predicted proteins | sample NI19A_FD_185945 | JGI IMG/M metagenome (GOLD analysis project Ga0257155, IMG submission 185945) | Soil microbial communities from H.J. Andrews Experimental Forest, Oregon, United States - NI-19-A | ecosystem: Environmental > Terrestrial > Soil > Temperate forest > Bulk soil | place: USA: Oregon... | reverse complement strand
CGGAGGCTCGCGAGGCGGGGGAATCCTGTTCCCCTGCTTCCCTTAAGAAGCGCGGCGCTGCTCGGTGCGGCCGTGTTCCTCGACATGGGCCTTCACCGCCTCTTCGGAGTGGCCTCTCGCATGAATCATATGTCCCATCGCGGTATGAGCATGGTGTGCCGCTGTTTCGTGGCGTCCAGCCTCGTGATGCTTGGCGGCTTCATCGTGATGCCGCGCCGCATGCGTGAGGTGTTCCGAAACTTTTTTGTGATGTCCTGCGGCCTTCTTCGACATGAGATTTTCTCCGGGCTGAATGGTGGCTCCCCAGACCTGATCGTTCAACGCAGGAGATCGTCGTGGTGTTCCTATGGAAGGAGATGGCCCCAGGATCACCTATTCCAATTCTCGCTGCGCTCCCGCTGCACCGCGACGCTGTCGGGATTGCGGACCTTGATCCAGACCGGCACGGCACCGATCGATAGATGCCGTCAACCCGCGCTAGGCGTAGCTTCATAATCGCATGCGACATCAGCGACTGTTTGGTTGGCCTGACCTTAGGGCAGGTTCGGATTCTTGATTGCACGGGGTCGCTCCCCGCATGTGCTTTCAGGTCGTCTGCCCATTGTTGGACCAAGGGGCCGGGGGTCGCTCCCCCGGCTTCCCGGCTGAAGCTCACCGGCTCGTCGCCGTCGGGCTCAAATAGTACTCCTGCCCGGCCTTGTCGGATGCGACGGCCGCAGGGCCTACACACCTGCCCTTGGACCCATAGGAGACGTTCGGGGCCCCTTGGGCATTCACCTCTGGGTGGCGCTCCCCGGCGGGGCGTCGGCCGCCGGGTTCACCACGCCGTAATGATCGGCCGTCAAGTTGCCTGGGTTGGTGTACGTTGCTGGCCGCCGCCGCTCTTCCAGCATGGCGGCGTTCCACGCTTCCCAATCGCCTTTGAGCCGTGGCAATGCTCGTTTGACACTCGCCCCATCCGAGCATCACTCGCTGGTGGGCCAGGAGCGCGGCCGGACCATTCCATTACCCGACATTCCGCCCTATTTGCAAACTGCTGCTCAAATGCTGCTCTGCAGCGTGATGGCATCGGTTTGCAACGTCGAAGAGAGGCGATGGATGGCGAAAACCCTTTGGGAACGTTCCTTGTCGTATCTGCTGTAGCGAATGTGCGTTTTGTGGTACTTTAGAATTGCATTAGACGAGCTCCTTGGCATGTGACTACAGTCTGCCGCCCAACATCGGTACCCGACGGTCCGATCGAATTTGAGACCTGAGGGTTTGGAGCGCTGGCATGCGATAACATCGCCAAATTGAAACGAGCGCCGCACTACCGTGCGTGGTCTCATTTGCCGGGAATAATGGCTTGGATCATTTCAATGCTGAACGATGGTCTGGACGACGATTCACGGAGGCATAGCCATGAGCCACTTGGACACGATGGTCGGCTCGGACGCGAGCCAAGCCCTTCCAATGGTCCGGAAGATCGGGATGACGGATCTCAAGGACGCACTGGCCAAGGGCGTCGAAGACTTCTGGGCGATTCCAACCCATGTGATCTTTCTCAGCATCATCTATCCGGTCATTGCTCTTGTACTGGCCCAGTTGACCCTGAATAACCTCGTGCAGCTGTTCTTTCCGCTCGCGGCCGGCTTCGCTCTGATCGGTCCCGTTGCCGCCCTCGGTCTTTGTGAATTAAGCCGGCGGCGGGAGCTCGGTCTTGACCTCTCATGGACGCATGCCTTTGGCGTGAGGCATTCGGCGTCGATCGGCGGCATCCTTGCACTTGGCGCGTTGCTAACGGTTATTTTCCTGCTTTGGGTTGCCGTCTCTCAGGCGATCTACGTTGCGAACTTCGGCTATGCGCCGGCGGGTTCGATTCCGAATTTCTTCCGCCAGGTCTTCACAACGCCTGAGGGTTGGACACTGATCGTCGTTGGCAATGGCGTCGGCTTTCTGTTCGCCGTCGTGGCGTTGATGATCAGCGTTGTGTCGTTCCCGCTGCTTCTTGACCGCGACGTCGGTGCGGGAGTCGCGATCCTGACATCCATCAGAGTGGTGCTCAGGAATCCCGTGACGATGGCGATATGGGGATTAATAGTCGCCGGCCTCTTGTTGATTGGCTCGCTGCCGCTGTTCATCGGACTTGTGGTTGTGATGCCGGTGCTCGGACATTCGACCTGGCACCTGTATCGCAAGGTGGTGGAGCCAGACGTAAGTCCTGGACAAGAAGAGCCGATCGCGCCGAAACGCCGGCGTCGGCGCTACGCGGCACAGTTTCCGGCTGCTCTCTTCGCTGGCGAGGACGAGCCGTCGTAAGCCTGCCCCCGATTGAGTGTGGGTCATTTCCGTCAATCAGGACGCTACACCCGCTACCATGTCACCGCTTCGACGCCCAAACCTGAGGGAGAGCCCGGTGCGTTAGCAGCGCACGCCGGATCTGTACGGGGGGAGAGGAGTAATCCTCGCCCTACCGCGACTATCAGAACTCCCTGCTATTCGCCTACCCCGTCGGCCCGGCCGGGCGGCCACGTCGCCGAGCGCCGAGCGTTGGAGTCATAGGTAACCGTCCTTCGCGGCAAGCGGCACGGCTGGAACGGGTCTGTCGCGTCGTCGGGAATATGCTACCGCAGAAACCACGGCTGGAGGAGCGAGTAGAAGAGGACGACGAGTCCGCCGATCGGCACGATCAACAACCAGCTGGTCCACGCGCGGTCCGCCAATCGGGCGGGGACAAAATAAGTGATGGCTGCTGCGCCCACGAAAGCCGGAACTGCCGCCACCCAAACCGACTGCAAGAAGTCGGCGTCGAAGGTTGCCCAATCGACGATGAAAATCCTCAGCGCAGTAAGGGCGGTCGGCCAGAGGCGGCGAGGGCGCAACAGAAAACGGTCGCCCGGCGGAGCCAGTGCCCGGAAACAATTGTAGCGATGCAGGCCACCACGAACGCGGTGGTGGCGGCTAGCACGATCCAACCATACCAGAACATGGGCTGGCCGACCCCGGTTGGCTGTCTCCAAAAATCCAGGTTGCCGAGTACGGGAGCCGCCGATTGATCTCCAAGCGTTCCTCCTGAAGCGCCCGGGCTGCTCCGACATCACCCTTCTGGAGCAGTACGTGAGCGATCCGGCCCATGGTGACGGCGCGCTCGCGCACGTCGCCCAGCCGCTCGTAGACCGGGAGTTGTTCTTCTCGTCGGATCCGCAACGCCTCATCGAGGTCGCCGCGGCTTACCAGGATGTCGGCGATCCGGCCCATGGTGACGGCGCGCTCGCGCGCGTCGCCCAGCCGCTCGAAGACTGGAAGCAGGTCTTCTCGGAGAATCCGCAACGCCTCACCTGCACTTCCTCGATGGTGGCGATTTTGGGTCGGCCAGCTCGATGTCGACCGGACCGATCCCGAAAACGGCGACGACGACTGGTTCCTTGATGCCGCCCGGCACGCCGTCATAGTGAAATGTACGCGCCGTTCGCTTGACGAAGCCGCCTGCAGACACCGGCACCGCCATCTTTGGTGTGAAGTCGGCACCACGGTTGACCCACCAGGTTCCCGACAGGACCATCTGGACCCGATCCGTGGGGTGCGCTGAACCAGCCCGGATTCCTTTTCATCAGGACCAGATATGGGCCCATCTGGTCGAAATCGCCGTAAAGCTTGGCCATCTCACCGCTGTTAGGCGGCAATCCCCGCCAAGGCACGAATTCGATGTCGTCGTGCTGCAAAACGAAGGTCTGCTTCGGATCAATCGGCGAGGCTTTCGCTATGCCTGCTAAAAGCGTTGCCATCACAGACGAAAGAAGAAATGCCCGGCGTTCCATGATCAGGTTCTTTCTGCCCCGCTTGCGCCAAATACGAGTAGGTATCCGACCAGCTTGAACCGAAATCCTCATCGAGAGACTCAACACGCTGCCAACTGCCTGCGCCTGTAAACCCCTACCGCCGCAACACGGTTCCTCACTGCCGTCTGGACTTTCTCGAACGTCAGCGACAGAACACTAGAATCGAGCCCGTGCCAACCGGTCCGGAGCTCAAAGTAACGCGTAGCTCAAAGCAGAAAATCTCGTGACGGCGTATCTTCAACACCTGCTTGATTTTATCGGGCTTCATCCAACTCTGGCGATTGCAGCTGCCTTTCTCGTATCTGCCTGTGAAGCCCTGCCGATAATCGGCTTGTTTACGCCAAGCACTGTCGTGCTTGCCGGAATCGGTGGTCTTGTCGGCCTTGGCAGGGTGTCATTCTGGCCAGTTTTCGTCGCGACAATTCTCGGAGCCAGTATCGGGGATGCGTTTTCCTATTGGGCCGGTCGTATTTACAAGGAACGCTTCGCCGAGATGTGGCCCTTTTCTCGTTATCGTGGACTTTGGACAGCCGGACAACGACACTTTGATCATCATAGTGGCAAGAGCATCGTCATCGGACGGTTCGTTCCAGGCATCAAGCCCGTGGTATCCGGCGTCGCCGGCATGATGGGGATGGGCGTTTTTCGCTTCACCATCCTCAACCTCCTGTCCGCGATCGCATGGGCCACCGTTCATATCTTGCCCGGGGTCTCGGCTGGACTGGCGCTTTCTGGACTGAATGTCATCAGCAAACGGTTGGCCGTTCTCATTGGAGTGCTCGTCGTCGGAACAGTCTTGGCGATGTGGCTTATGAAAGTGGTTATTGGATTGGGGTTGCGCTACCTGACGCGCTTGCAAGTGACATTGGTCGGTTGGGCCGACGGTCGTAATGACCGGATTGGGTATGCGATTGAAAGACTCGCGGCCCCGCATCACGCTGATTTTCGGCTGTTCGTTGTCATGAACATGATTCTGATCGGCACGATCATTTCCTTTTTCGCGCTGCTTGAAGATGTCGTGACCAAAGACGCAGTCGTTCAATTTGACCAATCCTTCGGACAGTTTCTGCAATCACTCCGCACGACTTGGACCGACATAGCCATGGTCGGTGTTACGATGTTGGCTGACTGGCTTGTTACATCGACGATTGGCATTATCGGATGCATCGTTTTACTCATCCATCGCCGATTTCGGCTCTCCGCGGGTCTCCTTATCGCATTGGTGAGCACCATGATCTTTGTTCAGGGCATGAAGCTGTTGGTGCATGCGCAGCGGCCGATCGATATCTATTCCGCCGCGGATGCGTTTTCGTTCCCTAGTGGGCACGCGACAATGACTGCGACCCTGTACGGCGCGCTTGGCTGGATTGCCTTTCGTGGAGCGGGCGCGACTCTCGGTAAGGTGGCCGTAGGAGTGTGCGTGACGCTGATCATAGCGGTCGCATTCTCGCGCATCTATCTTGGCGCGCACTGGCCTTCCGATGTCGCTGCCGGCCTCCTTTTTGGGGCCGGTGTAACAGCAGCTTTTGCGTTAGTATTTCAAGGCTACGAAATGCCCCGTCGCGCGACAACTTGGTTAATTGCCACGTGCGCTACGACTCTTCTGATCGTGGGCTCATGGCATATCGAACGCGATCTGAACCAAGCCCTGTCATTCTACGCGCCGCAGACTCAGCCAGCCGTCGCCTTGTCCAAGCCATGGCGCGATGGTGGCTGGAAGGAGCTACCAACCTATCGGGTCGATCTCGCCGGAGAGACTGAGGAGCCCCTCTTGCTCCAATGGCGCAGCAGCACTGACGCCCTTCAGGACGAACTGTTGAGACTAGGATGGCTCGTGGAGCCGGCATGGTCGCTGGCAGCGATGAACACGTTTGTGCGCCCAGACACCGGCCCGGCCAGTTTGCCGGTGATCCCGATGTTTAACGCCGGCCGGCCCCAAGCGATTGCAATGATACGACCCGGGCAGCAGGGACGCTTCGTTCTGCGCGCCTGGTCCCAAGAAGCCAGCGAGCCGGGCGGGGCTCCTGTGCAAATACTTGTAGGATCAATCCTCTTTGAAAAGGTCGATCATCCGTTGAACCAGCTTTCCATTCCGACCCGCACGCATGACCGAACCTGCAATGGAGATAAATTGCTTTCGAGCCTAACTAACTCACTGCACGTCGGCGAAAATCTGCTTGGTCCCAAGTGGGCTTGCGGCGGCCAGGTCGTTCTGGCCTGGTAAGCGGGGGCCCAAACGTCAAGATTCGCGAACAGGAATCACTCGCAACGAAGGGCACAACAGTCTGAACTAGCGGCGCGTTGCGTGCCCCAAGTTCGGCAATCCACGATTCTTCCTTCATTTCGAGCCGCAGACGCGATGTTGGCTTATGGCCCATACCGGAGATGACGGCCGGCGGCCGGGGCGTCCGGTTACTGGGGTGCACCTGCCGCGGCGACCCCGAGGCGATCAAGCAGGCGAAGGCGGATGCCATCAAGGCCGGCTACAGCACTGCGGCGGTGGGCGCGATCGGGCGCACGCCGTCGGACGTGTTCCTGTTCTCGAAGCTTCCGGAAGCCGACCAGCAGGCCATCCTGCGCCAGGCCAATAAGGAGGAGTTCGAGCGGTATATCGGGCACGCCCACATGAACCTGCGCAAGCCGATGCGGGAGGAGCGCCGGGGTAACGCCGCGGTCGAGAAGCCGGCGGCGCCTGTGGCTACGGCACCGGCTCCCACCTCTGCTGTCCAGGCGCCAGCCCCAGCACCAAATCCGCGATCGGCACCACCTCCCCCTCCGAGACGGAGGTCGCCGGCGGACGACCTGCTGCGCGCGAGCCCGCTATCAGCGAGGTGATGTGGACTGCATCGAGTTAGATGGTTAGTGCCCTACCAGCCGTGCTGATTTTCATCGTGATTTCAACCCTTCGGCCCATGTCATTGGCCCTTTTCGATAGATTAATGGATGACGCGGGCGAATAGCAGGTTCAGTTCGTATCGATCGATGAATTGCCAACCGTAGCTGTTCATGATTTCGGCGATCTCGACTGCGTGTTTATCGCCGTGGCACTCGATCTGGGCATATCCTCCGTTTGATCGAAATAGATTGACAGCCCCGGCGAGGACCTCAAGCTCGTAGCCCTCGACATCGATTTTAATGCAAATCATGTGGGTTTTTATGTCGAGTTCTTCGTCCAGAGCGATCACGTCAACGCTCACAACGCCGTCATCACCGAGCTTCGGTAATCCGGAATTTTCTGGAGTTCCCGGTATGAGCGACGCGGTACCTCTGGCAGCACCTACGGCGACGGGACGGGCAGTAGTGACGCCAGACAAGCCATTGCGAGCAAGGTTTTCCGACAATCGCGCAAAATTCTTGCCGTCCGGTTCAAAGGCCAGCAGTTTGCGCGCTGCACCCGCCCTGCCGAGCACGCAAGTGTAGAGCCCGATATTCGCTCCAACGTCGATGAACACATCAGCCCTACATTGTCGGCACGCCTTCAACATCATGGTGAGTTCCCACCACTCGTATCGGTTGATTGCAATCTCGTCGCCGATCACTTCGCCTGGCATAACGATGAAATCAGCACCGAAATATCTACACGCCACGGGAGCCCCATTGCGTCCGCGCACGCAGGCGAGCCATCGAGCTAAGCGAACGCGTCGCTTGAGGGTGGAAGTTTGGAGCTTGTCGAAGAATGGTCGCCGATGCGGAATCGGCGTTATCATCAGTGTCCCCATCTGTACGCCCGCCTTCTTGCTCCGAGTTCGGCCGAATTAGCCATGGTGCCCGGCGCTGTGCAAGAACCAGCGCGACGCGAGGGCAGACGACCTGCTGCGCGAGAGCCAATT
>Ga0257155_1000032_pt1 | contig 7671 bp, 18 predicted proteins | sample NI19A_FD_185945 | JGI IMG/M metagenome (GOLD analysis project Ga0257155, IMG submission 185945) | Soil microbial communities from H.J. Andrews Experimental Forest, Oregon, United States - NI-19-A | ecosystem: Environmental > Terrestrial > Soil > Temperate forest > Bulk soil | place: USA: Oregon... | reverse complement strand
TGCTGTGGCGCTTCCTGCCTGGTTTTGACGGTACCGCCGAGGTCTGACATTCGCAGCGGTGAGCCCCCGCGTTCGGCGGGGGCTCGGGTCAGGAGGAGCTGGCCGGGGGCGGTAGCGGGTCGAAGCCAGAGTCGAGTTCCTCTCGGCGGCTGACCCCGCACCCCGCGCACGTGAACGTTGCCCCCCACGACCAGCGCCGTCGGAAACTCGGGCCACCTTGCCAGGACCCCGTGTTGTACGACTCCCAGACCACTTCTGGTTCGGTCCACGTGACCTGATCAGTCTTCTTGCATTCCGGGCATGCCCGGAGTTGGTCGTTCAAAAGTCGACCTCCTCATGTACGGGACAACGTCCGGAAGTCGTCCCGCATTCCCATGTGCAGGAGCCGATCGGCCTGGCTGTAGAGGCGGAGAGCGCCGTCCGGCGGTTGGGGTCGGCCTCACCGCGCCTCATCCAGGTGCTCCTTGAGGATCTGGGTCGCCTTGTCTGGCCCGCCGGCCTGCTCTACCAGCTCGCCCAACTCGGCCGGGACGACGGCGGCCTGTCGCTTGCCTCTACTGGTGAGGAAGTAGGCGCGGCGGAGCATCCGGACCGTCGTGATCAGTTCGGAGAGGTTGGCGCGAGCGGTGGCGATGGGCTGATCGGCGTCGTTGATGTCCATGGAGCCGATATTAGCATCGCGGCTTGACGTACATAAGGTCGCGATGTACGTTTAGAGAGTGGAAATGGTCCCCTCCGAGAGGTCCTCATGACCGACACCCGCACCGCCGCCGAGCAGGCCGCCGTCACCGAGTACGAGACCGCAATCGCGGGCATCCCAGACTGCTTCGACACCTTCACCGCCGACAGCATCCGCGACCTCGCCACCTACGCCGCCGGAATCTCCAGCCAGACCGTTGCAGCTGCGGCTGACGAGTTCGTCCGCGCGCATCTGGAGATGCTCTCCAGCTGGCATGACGCCCTCGACGCGCTGGACAGTGAGATCCGCGCCGACGTCGTTGAAGGCGCCCTTCCCGACTGGGCGCGGCAGTGCCTCAAGGTCGAAGCGCTCCGCCTCTTCGACGCCACCACCGACCTGCAGCGCGCCGTCTGCGAGTACCACCACGGCAGCGCCGGACCCCGCCTCGACCCCGAGTACGGCCACGCCTACGCCCTGTCCAACAGCACCCTCAACCCGTTCAAGTAGGAGCCACGCCATGGGCTACGACACCCAGTTCACCGGCCGCGTCACCGTGGCCCCGCCCCTCAACCCGCGCGAGATCGCCTACCTGCGGAAGTTCGCCAACACCCGCCGCATGGAACGTGCCAACGGCCCCTACTACGTCGATGGCACGGGCCCGTACGGACAGGGCCGTGACGCCGACATCATCGACTACAACCAGCCGCCCGCAGGGCAGCCCGGACGGTGGTGCGGTTGGGTTCCCACCGAGACGGGCGAGACGATCGAGTGGAACAGCGTCGAGAAGTTCTACGAGGCCACCGCCTGGATGCAGTACCTCGTGGACCACTTCCTCAAGCCCGGCAGCCACGCCCAAGGTCAGCCCGGCTTCGAGCACTTCACGTTCAACCACGTCCTCAACGGCACCATCGACGCCCAGGGCGAGGACCCCGACGACACGTGGCAGCTGATCGTGAAGGACAACGAGGTCACCAGTACCGAGTTCTGACCACCCGCGCCCGGCTGCTCCTGGCGGCCGGGCCAACCCGAGGAGCCCACCGTGACCCGCCAGACCGCCGCCCCGCTCGCCCACGCCACCCTCTCCGCGACCTACCGTCGAGCCATCGACCTGGTCCGCCTCGTCGAGCGCAACGAGCTCGACCTGAAGCCCCCGTACCAGCGCGGCCAGGTGTGGAACGCCGACCAGCAGATGGCCCTCATCCGGTCCTGGCTCCTCGGCATCCCCACCGGCGTCGTCATCCTCTCCGACCGCGAGAACCGCAACTGGGCCAAGCACAACGGCACCACCCCGATCAACCTCGGCGATCCGTCGTGGGCGTGCATCGACGGGCAGCAGCGCATCACCACCGCCCAGCTCTGGTTCGGTGGCCACTTCGGCGTCCCCGCAACGTGGTTCGACCCGAGCTACATCGACGCGGCCGTGATGACCGACGACGGCCCGTACGTCGGCCACACCGGTCTCACCGTCACGGGGCAGCGCATGGTCGACTCCCGGGCGCTGATCCAGGTGTCTGAGGCCAAGACGTGCGCGAGCGTCGCCGACGAGGCGGCGATCTACCTGCTCGTCAACGGCGGCGGCACCCCGCAGACCGAAGCCGACATGGCCAACGCCCAGCACATCGCCACCGGGCCGTGCACCGTTGCCTGGCACGCCCACCCCGACGGCCAGCACGGCGCACCTGCCGCTACGACCAGCCCGCCTGACGAGGAGCCCCGCATGGCCGACCTGATCGATGGCGAGCAGTACCTCGACCGCCACGGTGACATCTGGGAACTCCGTGCCGACGGCACCCACCTCCTGCTCGTTGCCAAGTTCAACCACGGGCCCGTCGCCAACGGCTGGTACGAGGAGGCCGCTGCCGTCATCCGCGACTTCGGGCCCATGGCCCCGCTCACCTGAGGAGCCACACTATGACCGACACCCAGCCACTCACCGACGAGCTCGCCACCATGGTCTTGCGCCAGGTCAGCCTTACGAAGTACAGGCCGCTGCAACCCGACGAGCGCGACTGGCTGCGGCTCACGCTGGAGCGCACGTTCGCTGAGATGCGCCGCCTTCGCGCCGTCGAGGCCGCCGCGTACGGGTTCGCCGACGAGATGGGCGACTACTGCTCCCCGCACGGCGTCGCCGCCGACTACGCCCAGCGGCTCCGCGACCGCCTCAACAACGCCAAGGGGAACTGATGGCCAACCTGCCTACCGACCTGCTGGACCAGCTCATCGACACCGGCAACAAGGCCCTCAACGACTACTACCACGACGACCAGTGCGCCTGCTCCGAGTGGCCCACGAGATGCGCGTCCTCCGGCAACTACTTCTTCGGCGCGTGGGACACCAACGCGTTCGCCATCGCCCTGCCCGCCATCATCGCCGCCTACGAGAAGCAGAAGACTGCCCGCGCCGACACGGCCCGCATCGAGCGCGGCACTCTCATCGGCTGCGATTTCGGCGGCTGCAACCAGTGCGAGTGGGATGCCCTCGCCGAGGGTCGCGGCTGGGAGCGTCACGCCGCGCTCGGCAAGTGGTACTGCCCCACCCACAAGGCCACCATCGTCGGGGAGTCCTGATGGCCGCCCGCAAGTCCAAGCCCTGGGCCGTGATCCTCCGCACCCCGGGCCAGCCGATCCGCACGGAGCACACCAGCGAGAACAAGGCGTACGAGAAGGTCCGCGCCGAGTCCGCCGCCATCAACTCCGGCGCCTCACGCGCAACCCGCATCCGCGTCGAACAGTGGTACCCCGACGGCAACCGCTGGCAGCTGTACGACGACATCGACCCCAAGGAGCAGCCGTGACAGCCACCCAATGGACCGCCGACGCGTTGGCCGCCGAAGGCATGACGCCCCTTCCCAGCCTCGGCCCCGGGCAGTACTTCCAGACAACCGGGTTCTTCATCGAAAACGGCGCCGAACCCGGCACAGCCAGGGTGACCGTGACCGCCAAATTCCGGGGCCAGGACTCGTACGAGCACCTGGCCGAGGCCGAGCGGCTGGCCAACCACCTGATGGACATCCTGGAGCGGCACGGCGCCACCTTCGAGGAGATCCAGGATCGCGAGCCGAACTGCGCCTTCGACGTCCACACGCCCGACGGGGAGCAGCTGTGATCGACACGCTCACGCTGCACGGCGGACCCGCCGACGGAGCCACCTACCCCGCCCACGACGACGAACCCATCCCCGCCGAGCTGCAGCTCTCGGTCCGCATGCCGCTGCCGAACGGGCAGATCACCGACCTCCCGCGCGCACTCATCCACGGTGAGATCCATGCCATCCACCTGTACCGGCACAGCGGCGGCGGCAACTACCAGTACCAGGAGCAGCAGTGACCACGACCCCGCTCACCGGGAAGCCGATGCGCACCCCGTGGCCGCCCGCCGACATGCCCGCCGGCCACGTCCCCGTCTACCTCCAGTGGGACGACGACACCGACCAGTGCGTCATGCGGAACGGCGGCCCGTCCGACGACCCCGCGCTCGTCTACTACGTCCCGAAGCGCACCTACGACCTGTGGATCGGCGCCAACCTTGCCTGGGAGGCCGCGAAGTCCCAGATGTTCTGGGACCACATCGCGCCCAGACTCGACCAGGCCGAAGCCGCACCGTGCCCGGTGTGTGACGGCACCGGCGGCGACCACCAGATCGGATGTCAGGCCGACGCGGGGGAGTCGTGACCATCCAACCCGGGCAGATCTACACGCCCCTCGACCCGCACCAGCCCCAGATCGTCATCATGACGCCCGTTGGTGACTGGGCCGACTACGACGAGACCCGCCACAACTCCGCGCGGATCACGGACACGCTGACGGGCAAGCTGCGGGCGTGGATCACACCCGACGAACTCGCCGCATGCTACCGACTGGAGACGAAGTGACCGACTCGACCGCGCTCGGCGACAGGATGAAACTGCACGAGGCCGCGTTCCGCTCCGTGCTGCCCCGTCGGACCTTCACCATCTGCCGGGTCGACATCCGTGCCGCCCACAGTCTCCTGCGAGACGCTGAGCGCCCGTACGACGCCCAGTTCATGGCCGACATGGACGCCACCGCCGAAGCGCTCTGTAAGGAGATCTCCGGGGCCGTCCTCGCCTACACCCAGTCCGACGAAATCTCGGTGCTGTACACCGACTTCGGGAGCGCCGGCACACAGCCGTGGTTCGGCGGCGTCACCGCCAAGCAGGTCTCCATAGCCGCCGCCACAGCGACTGCCGAGCTCAACGCCCGCCGGCCCGGGAAGCGCGCCCTGTTCGACGCCCGCGTGTTCACCCTCGCCGACCCCGTCGAGGTCGCCAACTACTTCATCTGGCGTCAGCGAGACGCCGTCCGCAACAGCATCAGCATGGCCGCGCAGGCCCGCTTCTCCCACCGCGAGCTGCACCAGGTCAACACCGGCCGCATGCAGGAGATGCTGTGGTCCGAGCACGGCATCAACTGGAACGACTACCCGGACGGGTTCAAGCGCGGCCGGACGACCGTGAAGTGCTCCGGAACCAAGGAAGTCGAGTGGTTCGACAAGCGCGAACAGCGGACCGTGCAAACGACGGCGTACCGCTCGTGGTGGGAGACCGCCGGCGCCCCACACTTCACCACCGAACCCGGCAGTTGGCTCGGCGGCGTCATCCCGAAGATGCCCGCGCTCGTTGGGCCGTACGACCTGGAGGTGCCGCCGTACCCGACCACCGACGCTGAGTACGCGGCACTGCCCGTACTCGACCTCGCCGACTTCCACGCCCAGGAGGGTCAACGATGAGCCGCTGCGACCTGACCGATCTCCCGGCCGACATGTGCGCGCACTGCCTCGGCCACAAGGACACCGAGCAGCAAGCCACCACCGACCGCGAAGCACTCCTCAGCCGGGGCAACTGGCTGACCGCGAAGTTCCGGGGTCGCTGCGCCGACTGCGGCGAGTGGTACGCAGCCGGCACCGCAATACGTCGCAACGACCCCGACGGCTGGACTGCCGAATGCTGCGCAGAGGAGACCCAGTGACCGACCTCGACTTCGACGGCTGCTCCCGGCCGTGCCGCACGACCGGCGTGCACACCCTGATCTGGGGTGACTGCGCCCACGCCCCCGAAACGGCCAGGCCGGAGCCGCGCGTCACGATCGGCGGCACGTACATCGCCGCCGACGGCTACCCGTCCATCGGCCTGCAGAGCATCCCCATCAGCGAGATGGCTGAGCGCATCGAGAAGGTCCTGCGCACCATCCCAGTCCGGCTCGGGCCGAACGCCCTGGCCATGTTGGAGCGGGGCGAGACCGTCGGCCTGTCCGGCGGCGAGTACTCGGCGATGGCACTCGCCGTCGCCATGGACCTCGCGGGGGACCAGACGTGAACCCGATCGAAGAGGCATGCCCGCGCCGCGAGCTCCATACCCCCGGCAGCCCGATCAGCTACGGCGGCCGGCAACTCTGGGCCGAAGAGATGGGCCGCACCCACCGGCAGACCCGCTGCCCCGGCTGCCGCCTGTACGTTGTCTGGCAGCCCAGGCCCGACGCACCAGACCTCCCGCCGATCGACTACCGGCTCGACCACCGGCGGTGCAACTGCTGCGACGGCGACCCTTACTGCGACTGCCAGTTCCACGACAAGGAGACCGCGAAGTGACCGCCGACCTACCCTCCCGCATCTCCGCCGCTATCGGCCACGGTCTCTGGTACGCCCAGTCCGACCCGGACTCCGTCCAGTCAGAGGCAACGAAAGCGGTCCTCGCCGTCGTGCAGCCCATCGCCGTAGACCGGGACCGGCTCGTCGGTGAGCTGGAGGATGCCGCCCACCGGACCAACGTTCAACGGACGCGCGCAGAGCAGGCCGAAGCTGAACGTGACCAGTACGCCGTCGGCATCCCGCTCATCTGCGCCGACGACCGGCATGAGGCGAAGGTGCGCGGACTCGAAGCTGAGCGCGATCGACTAACCGCGCTGGCTGACGCCCGGCACCGCGTGATCGAGAGGATGGCCCGCGACGCGTTCCCCACCGAGGGCGTCGTGGAACGAGTCCGCGAGTGGCTCAACGAGTGGGGCCAACGCCTGCCCGACGGCGCCTGCCACACCCTCGACCAGGCACTCAACCACCGTCCGGCACGGCGCCGCAGCGAACCGACCCCCACAGTCACCAACCACACCTATGAAGGCGAGCCCGGCCACGGACAGCCCTGCCAGGCCGAGGCGTTCGGCGACACCTGCGGCGCGGCCTGGGAGCAGCACGAGATACGTCCGGCCGTAGCCGCCAAGTGCAGCCAGGACGAAGGCTTCTGTGACGTCCATGGCTACCACCGGCACGCGCCTGCGTGGACAACCCCGGACAATCCGCTGACCAGCACCAACACCGTGGACAACCCCAAGGAGCAGTCGTGACCGAGAGCTTCAGCAAGTACCGCTGCGCGCAGTGCGGTGGATTCGTCAAGTTCATGACCGTTTGGGGCGGCCCCCGCCGAAAGGAAGATGCCGGCACTCACGGCGACTGCCGTACCTGCGGCCTCGACATCCGCGTCGTTGGCATCCCGGACGAGCCGGGAGAGCAGCGGTGACCGACCCTTTCAGCGAGCTGAACGCCCTGCTCGGTCCGCTCTGCTGGGGCCACCCCCACACGACCCTGAACCTGACCTACGGCCCCGGCCAGCACATCGAAGTCCGCCTCGCACTGAAACCCGCAGTCGAACCCGCCAGCGACGAGGAAGCCCGCGACGCCCTCTGGTCCGCCGCGCAGCACGCCATCCGCAAAGTCGAGGGCGCCGGATGGCAGCACGTCAGGTATCCGGAGACCACGATCAGCGGGCAGATCCAGCGTCAGCCGGACAGAACGACGCACGGCATCCTCGCGGAGGGGACGCTGCGCCTCGACCTCGTCCGACTGCAGGGACCGTGACCGCCCGGCTTGACCAACTACCCCTGCCCGAACGGGTGCAGGGGCTGCTCACTGTCCGCGTCATCTGCCGCCGCTGCCACCGGCCACTCCACGACCCCGAGAGCCGCCTGCTCAGGCTCGGCCCAGAAT
>Ga0257155_1000031_pt1 | contig 7677 bp, 10 predicted proteins | sample NI19A_FD_185945 | JGI IMG/M metagenome (GOLD analysis project Ga0257155, IMG submission 185945) | Soil microbial communities from H.J. Andrews Experimental Forest, Oregon, United States - NI-19-A | ecosystem: Environmental > Terrestrial > Soil > Temperate forest > Bulk soil | place: USA: Oregon... | reverse complement strand
GCGCGCCAGGGTCTGGGCGAGCAGCGTCTTGCCCGAGCCGGTAGGACCGATCAGGAGGATGTTCGACTTGGCGAGTTCGACGTTATCGTGCTTGGTCTTATGATTGAGCCGCTTGATTGTGAACCGCGACCGAGAGGACCTTCTTGGCATGTTCCTGGCCGATCACATAGTCGTCGAGAACCTTGCAGATTTCCTTCGGAGTCGGAAACCCGTTGCGCGATTTCACTAACGAGGATTTGTTCTCCTCGTGGATGATGTCCTTGCACAGCTCGACGCACTCGTCGCAAATGAACACGGTCGGCCCGGCGATCAGCTTGCGCACTTCGTGCTGGCTCTTGCCACAGAACGAGCAGTAGAGCGAACTCTTCGAATCTTTGTCGCCGGATTTGCTCATCCTTGCTTTCCGTCAATAGCCGCGCGCCCCGCTCAAAATCTTTATAGCACATCGCTCGTCGTCTCCGTCAGCCCCCGCCCTATCGCGCACCGCCTCAGCGGAACCATTGAAGCGCTGAGTGTGCGCCTCCCGGTGCCCCATCATAGCTCCACCGCTCAATCATATTGCGGGCTGCATTTGGTGCATCTGAACCCCGCTAGCGTCGAAATGGCCAGGTATCGAGTCCAAAATGTGCTCCGCAAGCTTTGTCATTTCATTGGGAAGCTTAATCGACGGGATGTCTTCGAAGCACCGCCCTTTGTTCGACGCGCCGCAGACCGTCGAGATTTTATTGGGACGCCCTTCGTCCCGACGCTTCCAGCCAGCCACGGAAAGCGGCGCGGTCACCGTAGGGCGAAGCGCAGCAGAGCAGCCCGCCTTCGGGCTTGACCGCATAAGCCGCGCCCTGTGGCATTCGGAAACCACGAGTTAGCTTTTGCCGCCACGGCTAAGACCACTATCCCCGCCTCTACGGATATGACGCAAGCTGAAAGGGAGGCGGCTCAACCCAAAGAATATGACGCGACGACGATGCTTTCCGCCCTAACTCATTTCAGGTCGTCTTCGGTGATTCCATAGTGAGCATCGTATTCGCGCAGCGCCGCGACTATCCGATGTTTCTGACGACGCCAGGCTCGGCCGAGCATCAGCTCCGCCTGCGCCCGGAAGAACAGAGTTTTCTCGCGATCGGTTTTGTTGTCGAGGTTTCTATAAAAAACCATCCGATCCTCCGGCGACATCGCCATGTAGTCCACGTACTTCATTCCCGCCTCCCGAGCGCTGGGCGCGAGAAAACAGAAGCAAAACGGGAAGTCAGCGGGGATGAGTCAAATTGACTCCCCCGATATCCAGTACCCCCAGTCACCGGCTTGGGGGAACCAAATCGAAAAGTGCGGCGTTACTGTCGACGGGCTGGCAACAAAGAGAGGGACAGCCATGCCCCGATCCCAACTTGATAACGACACACTGGCGCCCGCGGTGGTTCCTGGCCATCGACATACACTGTATCTAGTTGTTCGTCACCGCGACGAGTGGTTCATCAAGTTCCACGGCCAAGTGTATGGGCCATACAAGACCGAGCGAGAAGCGATGCGGTTCGCTATCGACGCTGCTTATAAGCTTGGTGAGCGTGGCGAAGCGTCGCAAGTGCTGTCGATAGACGAGAGTGGAAAGATACACGCGACGTGGACGCACGGACAGCACCCGTTTTCGCCCTGGCAATAACCATCCTTCAATGAACACGGGGGAGCTTCATGCTGATTTCGAGGCATAACAGGAGTCATATCGTCGAGCTTGAAGATGGCACCAGGTGGCGCATTTGGCCGGGTGATATTGCTACGACCCTGCGCTGGTTGCCGACTACCCAGCTCCAGGTCGTCGCCACCGACCACGAGTTTTACTCTCACGTCCTTATTAATCAATCTGACGGTGCTAAAGTAGGTGTGATCCAAGCAGACGCGGACTGGCCCGCGAAACAGGTCCAATGGCATCTGAAGAAAGGCTGAATCAGTTTGAAGACGAAACGGTGGCTGTAAGCTTGGATACTATTACGAATTCCAAAGTAATAATCGACTTTATGTTGAAGATCGTGCCAAGTGCTGAGCCGGAAGAATGGACTGCGAGCCAATTCTTGGTCACCGACGACAAACCAACGGTTGCGGGACTATTATTATTCTCCGATGAACCGCAGGCCGCGCTACCGAAGCGGTCTGCGATCAAGCTTTATCGCTACAAGTCAAAGGAGGAAGAAGGAACCCGCGACACCCTGGCATTTGATCCGATTACAATTGAAGGCTGTTTATATGACCTGATCTTTGAGGCCGTTGCTAAGACGAAGAAGTTAATCGAAGGTCTTAAGCGCCTCGGTGTCACAGGGCTTGAAGATGTTATCTATCCACATGAAACATTGCATGAGATCGTAACCAACGCTGTCCTTCATCGAGACTATAGTATTGCTGCGGATACACAGATCAGAATTTATGACAACAGAATCGAAGTTGAAAGTCCGGGACGCCTACCGGGCCACGTAACGACTACCAACGTTCTGCGCGAGCAGTCCGCGAGAAACCCCAAGATTGTACGCCTCATCAATAAGTTTCCGAATCCGCCAAACAAAGATGTTGGGGAAGGCCTAAATACTGCATTTGAAGCAATGAAGAAACTAAGACTAAGGGAACCCGAGATTGAAGAGAAAGAAAATTCTGTGATTATGTATATACATCACAGTCCACTTGCGTCTCCAGAAGATACGGTGATGGAATACTTGAATTCGCATGATGAAATCACCAACGCGATCGGGCGAGACCTGACTGGAATTCGGTCAGAGAACTCAATGAAAGAAGTATTTTTGCGCCTGAAGAAGCGCAACATGATTGAACCGGTACCAGGGAAGAGAGGCAACGCCTATGCTTGGCGGAAATACCAGGGCACTCCCGGGTCCGGCGGAGATACGGATTCGGAATCTCCTTGATCGGTCCCTTCCATTGAGCCACCGGTGGGTTCAGCCGGATATAAGGATCGCTGTCCAGTCACGGGCGGCCCAACGCAGAGTTTTCCAGGCCACCGGTGGGACTAACCAGCCAACACCTCCGAACCGGTGACGATAGCTGATATTTGGCGCCATGGAAGGGGGATTGCTGTCCAGAACAGGGCAATCGGGTGAAGAAGTGCGTGACAAATCGCTGAAGTGCTGAATCTGTCGTGATCCTCTGATTCGTTTGCGGAGGATGCGATGGAGGCGGCTGCGGGAGCGTTTGGGGCGATCGGCGAGAGCGTTGTTTTTCTCGATCATTTCAAGGATTTGCCCGACCCTCGCCAACGCGGCAAAATCACTTATCCACTCGCCGAGGTGCTGCTGCTGTGTCTGCTCGCGGTTCTGGGCGGGGCGGAGACCTTCGTGGATATTGCGCGGTTCGGTGAGAAGAAGATCGATCTTTTGCGCCGGTTCCGGCCGTTTCGTGACGGAACGCCGTCGCACGATCACCTCGGCGACATCTTTGCGACGCTCGATGCCGAGGCCTTTCAGCGCTGCTTTGTTTCCTGGGTGGCGGCGCTGACCGGCGCGCCAGCCGATGTGATCGCCATTGACGGTAAGACGCTGCGCCGCTCCTACCAGAAGAAAGGCGCCAAGGCGCCGATCCACATGGTTTCGGCCTTCGCGGCACGCCAGCGCCTCGTGCTCGGGCAGCTCAAGGTGGCGGACAAGTCGAACGAGATCGTCGCTATCCCGGCGCTGCTCGACATGATGGCGATCGAGGGGGCCATCGTGACCATCGACGCGATGGGCTGCCAACGCGGCATTGCTCAGAAAATCGTCGACAAGAAAGCCGATTACGTGCTCGCGCTCAAAGGCAACCAAGGCACGCTGCGCGAGGATGTCGAGATTTTCGCCGCCGAGCAGAAGGCCAACGGCTTCAAGGATACAAAGATCAGCCAAGATCAAACGGTCGACGGCGATCATGGCCGCATCGAAACCAGAATCTACACCGTGTTCCATGATGTGGCATGGTTGCAGGAACGCCACGATTGGCCGGGATTGAAAGCCGTCATCATGGTCGAGAGCACGCGCGAGTTGGCCGACAAGATCGAGACAGAGACACGCTTCTACATCACGTCCCTGGTATGGCTGGCGCACCTGCTGGGGCCGGTCGTCCGCGGCCACTGGTCAGTCGAAAACAGCCTGCACTGGGTGATGGACATGCAGTTCCGCGATGACGAATGCCGTATCCGCACCGATCACGCTCCTGCCAATTTCACCACCCTCAAGCACATGGCCCACAACTCGATCCGAAGAGCTCCAGGCAAAGACAGCTTGCGTCTCAAACGCAAGGTCGCCGCATGGGACGATGACTTTCTTGCAAGTCTAATCGCCACATGATTTTTTCACCCGATTCCCCTGCTGTCCAGAATAGCAGTTATCGGAAGCAAAGGGCGTGTCGCCGAGTTGAGGCCGAGCCCCGCCGAAAGCTGTGAGCGGCAGCTTAGCCCCGGATAGCTGTCGTGGCGGCCGGCCCCGCTGACGGCAGGAATGGGCCAATAAGAGACATGGCCGGTCAGCATATGCGGCGGCCATCGTCAATCCACGCGTCATTCAGGCGATCGGCTCAAGAGCACTAGGCAAGATCGCGATCAACCTCGTGGAATGGTCGGGCGTCAGGCAATAGGAGATCGTCATCGACTGGACCGTCATTCGCGACGAGGCCACCGCCAAGGATTTTTCCGCCCCAGATCATCAAGGCACCGCGCGCCTTCGCGGACCGAACCTCGATCAGCGGCGGCATCGATTTTGCCATGGCGCAACTTGCCCGCGCGCCGTTCCACGCCAACCGCCACTGCCGTGCTCGTGCCTCACCGCAGCGCGGCCAAATCACAAAACGCCCTGCCGGCGCACCGGATCATCACCATTCATCAGCCCGGCGATGAAGTTGATGCCGCTCGTCTTATTCCAAGAGCAAGAATCTGATGCAGTAAGTCCGGGTAGGGGAGGCCGTCGTGCCGAGCTGCCGTCGCAAATTCTTGGCTCTCCGCGATCTCAGGATTGGGATTAGCTTCGAGGAAATAGAGGATGCCTTCAGCGGAGAGGCGAAAATCGATGCGAGCATAGCCGTCGAGCTCCAGAGTCCTGTAGATCCGCTTCGCTGTTCGCTGGATGCGGGCGTATAGTTCAGGTGCGAGGTCCTTGGCAGGCCCGTGCAAGATGCCCCGGCGCTCCTGGTAATCAGGGTCATGCTTGACCTTCTCGGTAGCGATGCGCCATGCACCTTCAGCCATATTGCCGAATTGCAGTTCCCATACCGGCAATACTCGCAGCCGGTCGTTGCCGAGCACGCCGACATAGAGCTCACGCCCCTCGATGTATTGCTCCGCAATGGCGGCCGTGCCGATCCGTTCGTGAATGAAGGCAACGCGCTCTGCGAGTTTATCGTCGGTGTCGACGACGGATGCCTGAGCGATGCCGAGGGACGAGTCCTCGCTCACACTCTTGACGATTAGCGGCAGGGACAGGCGGGCTGGCCGCCGGACCTTGCGGCGCAGCGGAAAGACCGCAAAGGCCGGCACTGGAATCCGATGATAATGCACTAGCGTCTTGGAAAGGTCCTTGCCGCGCGCCAGCATCAGGCCGCGCGGCTTGCAGCCGGTATACGGGATGCGCATCAGCTCGAGATAGCTCGCGACATTCTGGTCGTAGATAACCTCGCCGTGAAACTGCTCGAGGAGTATGAACACCACATGCGGCTTCAAGCCCTCGATCTCGTCGCGGATCAGCTTGAGCTCATCGCGAACGCCCAGTGGCCGGACCTCGTGGCCGGCGGTACGCAGGGTGGTTACAACATCGTACTCGGTTTTCCATTCATTGATTTGCTGCTCGCTGTATCCTTCGGTCGAATCCGGGGGTATCAGATCCGGATCCATGAGCACCAGGACGCGAAGCCGTTTCATAGCGCGATCCACCTTCGCCGCGACGGGCCGAAGAGCGCATGCATCGTCTTGGCGGTCAAAAGCACGGCGAACTCGATAATCAGCTCGCGCTCGGGACCAACCGCACGCAGATTGAGCTTGCGACACCGGGCCACGATGTCGTCGAGCACAGCATCGAGCGTGAGCTGGTACTCACCCGTCCACTTCGCCACAAGTCGTCTAATTCTCGCACGATTGAGCCTGATAAACATCGAAGCCGACTGCGACCGGTGGTGCTTTGGATCGGCGGAGAACAACCGCAGCAGATCACGGTCGTAGGTTGTGGGCGCATCGAAGGCGTAGAGGGCCTGCTTTTTTCTGTAGTGCTCACCAAGCGTCTCCGTGAGGCGGTTGAGGGGGTCGACCTGCTCCCGACCGGTGAGCAGCGGCGGTTGCCCGGCGATTTCCGTCATCAACTCGTCGACATATTCAAGCTTCTTCAGTGCTGGCCATCCGGCGTAACGCGATCGCCAATTAGAGCGGGGCCGAAGCCACACGGCAAATGTTTCGGCGAAATCTTCATCCGGATGGCTCTGCGCGTACCAGAGTCGCAGATGTTGGACGAAATGCCTGCTAGCCGGATTCGGTCGATAATAGCGCGGATAGCGTTGCGAGGACCGGCCGAACAGCCGCTGCCATCGACGGCGACGCTGGAGCTGATGGGAGTGCTGCAGCACATGGCCGACTTCATGACGAAGAATTTTCATGCATTCAGACCGAGTACCGCCCTCAACGTCGATGATCATTTTCCTCTCGAGCTGCATCAGGCGCGGGTGCGCCAGATAGAAAGGGATGGCGATGCCTGGCGTGTTTTCCGGGCTGAACCACTCGCTCGAGATCCAAGCATGGGGCCGGGCACGGATGCCGCGCTCTTCGAGTTCTTCATGGAGAGTACCGAGGCACGCCTCAAGCCAGGTACCGTCGACAGTAACCTTGAGATCCTTTAGCCGGAGCCCGAGCAATTGTTCGTCGGGGAGGGTGGCCCAGGCAAATTTGCGACGCGGCATGGTGCTTTAGAGCCTAAAGGGGAATTCTGCAGTCCGATGGTGTCACCGGATGTGCCCGGCGGCAACCGTAGGAGTTCCCTCCACCGCAACTTTTGGGTAGCGTAGTCACAGGCGATTCGGAGCAGGGGGAAACATGGCCAAGTTGATGTCGAAGTCGGAACTCATTCAAAAAATCGCTGAACAGCATTCGAACAATATGACGCGGAAGGACGTCAAGGGCGTCATCGAGTCGCTTGCCGAAATAGGCTACAAAGAACTCAAGAAAGCGGGGGCCTTCTTCGTTCCCGGATTCGCCAAATTCGTTGTCGTCAAGAAACCCGCCACAAAGGCGAGGAAAGGCATCAATCCCTTCACAAAGGAACCGACGATATTCAAAGCGAAGCCCGCTCGGAAGATCATCAGGGCACGCCCCGTCAAGGCTGCCAAGGACGCTGTGTCATAGCGTCGACGACATCGATGGGCATGACGGCCAGTGTGGCGCGGTGCCCCACGCTTCGATGCGAGAGTGATTGGCCTCATGACACGCCCAACCGGACGACTCGGCGTGCTTTGGGAAACGCGACAGTTGGTCACGCAAATTTGTCGGTATCAGCGTGACCAATCCATTGGTGATGTGAGGAATTTATTTGCCGCAGTCGCTGGAATGTGCAGGTTAGGTGGTTTACCTCATTTACCCCTTGGAGAGCTTTGATGTCGACCGGGACTGTGAAGTGGTTTAATCCGACCAAAGGCTATGGATTCATCCAACCGCAAGGCGGCGGGGGCGACGTGTTTGTGCAC
>Ga0257155_1000029_pt1 | contig 7846 bp, 8 predicted proteins | sample NI19A_FD_185945 | JGI IMG/M metagenome (GOLD analysis project Ga0257155, IMG submission 185945) | Soil microbial communities from H.J. Andrews Experimental Forest, Oregon, United States - NI-19-A | ecosystem: Environmental > Terrestrial > Soil > Temperate forest > Bulk soil | place: USA: Oregon... | reverse complement strand
CGCGCCCGATTTCTATCCCTGTGTGTACCGAAAACCTTAAGTCCGACTATAGTGGTGATGAAGTCGTGTGCCGTGGAAAGGCACAATTCTTGAGAGGGTGCAAGTCCCTCCCGGCAAGGGTCGCTCCAGCCGGTAGCAATCGGAGCAGGCGGGGAGGCAACGAGCCGTCTGAAGCCTTCGATGGAAAGGATCGTTTAGCGATCCCGCGAGTGTACGGGCTGTAATATGAGTAAACGTCGAGCAGGCCTCGAAAAAAAATGATGTGGAGGCTGACCTGGCGATTTCACAGGGAAAGCTGCCACTGCTGGGGAAGAGAGCGACAGGCACCCAGCAGCTCCACCGGGGTAGTGACGACGGCACGCACACAACGAGAATTGGGGCAACACGGGAGACCCCATCGCGTGGTCTTGAGCGAGAGACCAACTGGAGGCCTGTGAAGGTCAGACCGGGCGCGGTGGGGAGTCGGATGGGCTCGTAGTACTGAGGAGGCCGGGTAATGCCGGCGGAGGGAAGGAGCCCTGGTTCAAGTCGATGTGGAAAGTGGTGAAGGAGGGGAGATTGGGTAACCTGGAAACTCCACCAAGTGTTCGGAAGCTGCAGACTGCATTACATGCGAAAGCGAAGGCAGAACCCGAGTATCGGTTCTATCTTCTATACGACAAGGTGTACCGCGCGGACGTTCTGAGCTTCGCCTACGCCAGATGCAAAGCCAATGGCGGCGCGGCTGGGGTGGATGGCCAGACGTTCGATGACATCGAGGCGTATGGAAGCCAAGATCGGGCATCCGAGGATCGCAAGAGCCCGGATATTGAAACCGACTGGAACCCATGGCTCGAGGAACTGGCGCGAGAACTCAGGGACAAGACTTACCGACCGCAAGCGGTCAGACGGGTCTTCATTCCGAAGCCGAACAGCAAGAAAATGCGACCTCTGGGGATCGCGACGCACCGCGCATAATGCACCTCATGCAGTTCGCGTTTGGGATGACGGGTGAAGATGGCCCGAGTTTGCGACCCATTTTCGCAGGCGTCGATCCACATTGTCGTTGATCGTGATCGCATAGGGCGTATTCGTCTCGCGTTGCGTCGCAGCGACGATAGCATGTGCAATCCAGTAGTACACAACATGCATACTGACGCCGTATCTCGCACGCACCTCGTTGACAGTGAGCGTCCCAGGTTGGTGCGACGGGCCGGGAATCCGATGCTTGAAGCGGATCCAGCTTATCATGCTGGCAGTAAAGGATTTGCCGGTTGAGCTCGTCAGGCCCTCGGCATTGAGCCGAACAGCGATCTCTTTGTCAGCATGTCGTTCGGCGAGGGCGCGGATTTTAGCGACGAATGCTTCGGGATAACGAACTGCATCGGCGCGGTTTGGTCGTTGACGAACCTCGATTGTTTCGGTCGCGCCACCCTGCCAGCGAATTTGTAGTCGCAGCAGCTTTGGGTCCGGGCCCTTGACGACAGTGATGTCACTGATCAACAAGCGAAGCATCCGCTTGCGATCTGAAGCTGCTGTGGTTGGAGCTTTCCACAGTCGGGGGAAGTCTCTTCCGAGCTGCAGTATTTGCTGCTTCTGTTCGGCCGTGATGCTGCGCACTGTATGCTGCTCGAAGTCAGCCAGCTCGGCCTCCAGCTCGAGTAACCGCTGCATCGCATCGTTCCAGCGTTTCTCGAGCGTGCTGGCGACCAAGCGGTTACTGGGGTCGGCCTCCTCATAACGGCGTTCGGCCAAGTCCACATCATAGCGGGCACGCTCGATCCTTCGAAGCCGCTGCGCAGAAATCATTTTGTTGCGCTCTTCCAAGTTCGTCACCGCTTCGAGAGCGAGCTTGATCGACAGCGGCGTGACGGCGGTCAACAGACGCTGGACAATGGCGTCATCAAGCGGCTTGGACGGCGTGGACAAACAGGCGTGCGACGCCAGTCCCTCGCGGTGTTTCCAGATGCACTGATAGATCGGGTAGAGACCGCCGTTGCCGGTATAGCGAACACCCAGACGCCGCCCGCAAGCGCCACAGAGCAACAGGCCCTGCAGCAAACACAGACCTTCTCTGACTGGTCCGGCGAGAACTTCGAGATTGGTGCGGTTGGCCGCCAACCGTTGGCGGTTGGCGAGGAATTGATCCCAGGTGATATAGCCTGGATGGTGATCATGGAGAACAACACGCCACTCGTCCTGTGGCATCAGGCGTGACTGTGTTTGGATCTCGCCGGTGGGGCCAATCTGCTTACAAGACTGGTGGCGCCCGAACACATAGGTGCCGGCGTAAGATGGATTGGCAAGGATACCGAGCACCCGCGAATGGGTCAGCCGACCCCAGATGAGCTTGCCATCCCAGGCACCGCCATACTGCCGGCGCGGAAAGCGAAGACCGCGCTCCTGGAAGCGCTGAACCACGCCATAGGCGCTGCTCTCTTGCTCAAACAACTCGAAGACGGCTCGAACGGCACCTTGTACTTCCTGGTCAGGATCAAGAACGATATTCTCGCCGTCGAATACCAAACCAACCGGCAACGAGAGGCGCAACTCACCTTTCTGCGCTTTGTTGAGTTTGCCGCCGTGGAGGCGCGCGCGAATAATGTGCAGTTCGGCCTGAGCGAACGTGCCTTTCATGCCAAGGACTAGGCTGTCGTTGAAGTCGGACGGGTCGTAGCAGCCATCGCCGTCGAACACCAGTGTTTTGGTGACGGCGCAAAGCTCCAATAATCGATGCCAGTCCTTGTTCGAGCGTGCGAGCCGTGAGGACTCCAGAGAGAAGATCGCACCGACTTGCCCCATAGCAACGTCGCTCACAAGGGTCTTGAAGTCGTCGCGTTTGGTCGTCAGCTGTCCCGATTGGCCGAGATCCCCGTCGAGGATGCGGATCTGCTCCGGAGTCCAACCCAGCGCCTTTGCTTGGTTCGCTAGATTGTACTGGCGCTCGGTGCTCTCTTGATTGAAGCGCACTTGCGCCGGTGTCGACTGCCGAATGTAGATGCAGGCGTGCCGCGCCAGATGATGATCGGCAATCTTGGTGTTCAACATGATCGGCTCCTTCCGGATTGGGCGGCAGGGCGCCGGCAGCCAGATAGGATTCGATCATGTTGGCGACGATGGCACCCGCCTTGGCAAAATCGAAAGCTGCGACAGCCGGATCCATCTAGTCGAGACTCTCTCGGCGACGCAGAAGCTCGGCATTGATTGCGCAAATCTCGTTGAGCATCTCCTGTAGCTTGCGATAGTTGGCAAGAAACTCGGCGACTCGAGGATAGGTTGCGTTCGGCACATAGCCGAGCCGTGGACGTTCGCCGGTTCGAGCGATCGTCGACAAATATCGCTTGGGCCCGTGGCCAGGCCCGTCGACGCAGTGACAACTGGGTCGGCCGCAACGCTTGTAGGTCTCCATCAGAGACCCGCGTACGATCTGCTCGAGCGGAGGCAGGGCACGCACGAGCTGGTGGCGGCGTTTGCGCAACGCCGCAGACGAAGCATTTGTCATAGCTTGCGGACCGAATCAGTACTATGTCCGATAGATTCAGAACTCGAGTCATTGGTCAAGCTTCATTTTTTGCGCTTCAAGGAGCCGACAAGTTCGGCAAGTGCCAGCAAACCGAGGGTATCGACAAGCAATGAGCGCTGGCCATTGATAGGTTCGACCGAGGTGCCGGGAGGCGCCCAGTCGGTCCAGTCGCGCGGGATTGCAAGCGAACCCATCTCGGTATGGCGTAGGCTCAAAATCTCAACGCCAGAAACCTTCCTGACCTTCAGGACGATAAATCGTTGGCCACGAAGCGGATGAAAGGGATGGGTTATCTCCGTCAAACCCAAAGTCTGACGGGGCCGAAGTGCAGTTCGAAGTAATCGTGGCGACGATACGCGACCGGGTTGTTCAGACGGCGGCGATGCTGGTGCTTGAGCCCATCTTCGAAGCCGATCTGCAACCGGAACAACATGCGTACCGCGCTGGCGTGAGTGCGCTAGACGCGGTCAAGGCCGTGCACCGCCTGATCAATACCGGGTACACGGACGTGGTCGACGCGGATCTGCGTGGCTACTTGGATCGTGTTTCATACTGCACCCAGATTCATGAGGCTTGGTTGAAGAGGTCGGGTCGTGAGCAATTGAGCTTGAGGCGCAGGCCTTTCTTGCGTCCGCGCCTGACATGGATGGCTTCGATGTCGCCACGCTTGACACGCTGCCACACGGTCTGCCGGGAAACTCCGAGCAGGCGCATGGTTTGGTACATGGTGAGATATCCCTCGGGAGCTTCTTCTGCGACGCGCTTGCGCAAATCGTCGGTGAGACGAATGCGCCAAGGGGCGCCGGGGGTGAGCTGTTCTCCGGCGATGATGCCGTCGTTGAGCCAACGATGAATGGTGGAGGTAGCGACGTCGAGCGCTGCGGCTGCTTGTTTGATCGTCAGCGCTTCGCCTTCGGGTGGCGTGGGCGGCGGCTCGTAGCGATCGATGTTCCAATGGCGACGCAGATTGCCGACGTGGTTTGCGGTGAAGCGATGACCATAGGCGGTCGTGCGCTGTTGCCGATTGAGAATGCCGGCAATGACAGCGTCGGGATAGTGGATGGCCAGACGGCGCACCAGTGCCACCGTGTCCTCGTCGGTGCGCACCGGTGCTGCGCGGCGACGCAGCAGATCAAGATCGATCTCGGAAAGCGCGCCGCCGCGCCAACGCAGTGTCAGGTGGGAGCGATACTCACTCTTGTTGACAGCAATGATGACCTCTTCGAGCAAGGTGCGTAGCAGTTCCTTCTTGTCGCGCGCCGCCGTGGTTGGCGCTAGCCATACTTCGCGCAGATCGGCGCGCCTAGAGCGAGTAAGCGACCACGCTCTTCAGTGCTGAGCGTCCTGGGGCGCCGGTGTTCGCGCCGTACCAGTTCCGCTTTTGCAGTCTCCAGTTCGCGAAGCGACTTCTCCCATTCGGCTTCGAGGCCACGGGCGACCAGGCGGTTGTCCGGATCGATAGCACGATAACGGCGCTCGGCGCGCTGCGCCTCGTAGCTCGCCCGCTCCACCGCAAGACGCCACTGTGCCAGCGCACCGTCGTGATCGGCCTCGATCCGCTCGGCGGCGGCGAGTGCAGCTTCGATGCCCAGTGGCGCGAGTGCGGTGAGCACAGCCTGCGCCACCGCGTCGTCGATCTGCACGGCGCCGATGTTGAGGCAGTAGACGCCGCGTCCATTCGCGATTGTCTTACCGGCGCAGTGATAGCCCGGAGAGGCGGTGCGGCCGGTGTATTGGGTGCGCAGCTTGCGTCCGCAGTGTCCGCAGACGGCGAGACCTTGCAGCAGAGCGGTTCCTTCTCTCACGGCGCCGCTGCCTGATTGATGTGGGCGTGGATGCGTGTTGGCACTGATGCGGATGCGATTGGCCTCATAGGTACTCCAGTCGATGAAGCCTTGATGGTGGTTCTGGATGAGCACGGACCATTGCGATTGCGGTAGCTTGCGCACCCTCTTCTTGCGCGCGCCGCATTGATCGAGAGTGACCTCATGGCGGCTCTTGCCATAAGCGTAGGCCCCCGCATACACCGGATTCGTCAGCACATGATAGACGGCGATATAGCTGGGGTCGACCCAGCGGATGCCGCCGCCATAGCGGGTCTGCAACGGAAACGACAGACCCTCGCTGCGCAACCACAGCCAGACGCGGCGGACCGATCCAAGCTCACTGAACCTGGCAAACACGGTCCGGATGGCGGTGCAGACCGCTTCATCTGGATGGAACAGGACTTCGCCATCCTCTTCGCCCCAGATGAAGCCAACGGGAAGGCCGCGACGCAGCTCGCCGCGTGCCGCCTTGTTGCGAATCCCGCCGTTGAGGCGCGCACGCAGGACATGCAACTCGGCCTCGCTCATGGTGCCCTTGAGGCCGAGCAGCAATCGGTCATTGAACATGGCCGGATGATAGATGCCGTCAGCATCGCCAATGAGCGTGTCGGTGAGGCCGCAGAGATCGAGCAGGCGATACCAATCGGCATTGTTGCGAGCGAGGCGGGACACTTCGAGACCGAGCACGATGCCGACATGTCCGAGCGCGACTTCGGCGGTGAGACGTGCGAAGCCGCTGCGTTCGACGACGCCTGCGCCGGACAAGCCGAGGTCTTCGTCGATCACGATGACTTGCTGCGCGGGCCAGCCCAGCGCGGCGGCCTTGGATACCAAAGCATATTGTCGTTGCGTCGATTCGCGATTGTGCTCGACCTGTGCGGGGGAGGATTGTCGAAGATAGACGTAAGCAGCGCGGCTCAAATGCGAGGCGCCGATCTTTGTGGTGTCATTCATTGGTTGTCTCCGTTTGATTTGTCGTCTGGCAGGCTTGCGCGATGATGCGTGCCAGAATCTTGAGCGCCTCGGCGCGTGCTTCGGCGTCGCGCAGTTCTCGACTCGGCGTTGGTTGCGTCGGCGGGGGAGGTTCGAGAAAACCCAGGGTCAGTTGCATCGCAACTCTCCTCATCGGCCGCGGGCTTTGTTTGTGGAATCAGGCAGCGACCGAGGAGAGCATCCACGATCCCTCGCGCGTGAAGCAAATCTGCCAGCGATGCGAGGCAGGAATCACGATGTTCAGGCCGGGATTGCGCAGGCTCCTCGGCGGTCGCCGTCCAGTCCGTCCAACTGGCGGGAATGAGCGCGCGGCTGCCGTCGGGCAGCACCACCAGCAACGACAGCGTGCCGCGGCGCTTGATGGCAGACATAACCGCCAATGAGCGGCCCTCGAACGGATGCCGCTCACGCAGGATCGTCACTGACCGTGAAATGTCGTGGAGATGGGTAGTGTGTGGTAACTTCCTTCGATGAGATTCCGCACGGACCACTGATGAAATCGGTGGCGCGCCGGATCACCGACCGCCAGATCCTTCACCTGATCAAGGTATGGATCGAAGCGCCGGTGGAAGAGACGGACGATCGCGGAGCAAAGCATCGAACCACGCGTAATCGGGACGAGCATCGCGGCATCCCGCAAGGCTCCCCGATCTCCCCGCTGCTGGCGAACCTGTATATGCGACGGCTGGTGCTGTGGTGGAAACAATCAGGCACGCAGAAGCGGCTGAAAGCCGCCATCGTCAACTACGCCGACGACCTGGTGATCTGCTGCAGGGGTACGGCCGATCTCGCCATGCAGACGCTAAGAGAGGTAACCAAGAAACTGCAACTGGAGGTCAACGAAGACAAGACTCGCATCTGCCGTGTACCGGAGAGAAGCTTCGACTTCCTGGGCTACACGTTCGGGCGATGTTATTCCCGCACGACCGGGAAGGCCTATCTCGGTACGACGCCATCAAAGAAGAGCATCAAGCGAATCTGCGATGCGATGCATAACGAGACCGGCCGACATACGATGACGCAATCAGCCGAGAAATTGGTGAAGAAACTCAACGCCAAACTGAGCGGATGGGCGAACTACTTCCGCCTCGGGCCGGTCTCCCCGGCCTATCAGGCGATCGACGCCCACACCCGCCATCGGCTGCGCCAGTGGTTATGCAGAAAGCACCGCGACAAGGGAAAAGGGACTCCACGCTACCCTGACCAGTACCTCTACGAGACATTGAGGCTGGTCCGACTGCCGGGGCTGACGCGCGACCTGCCGTGGGCGAAGGCATGAGCGCTTGTCCGAGAGCCGGATGCGTTAAAGGCGCAAGTCCGGTTCGATGAGGGGAGTGTGGAAACAAGGACCACGGTTCAGCCGCTAAGGCACCGCCAGACGAAAGGGGCGGAAACAGATATGTTGGGCCTAAAGTTCACTGCGCCACACTCCTACTCTACCGCCAAGGATGGCGCGTGAACGAATGACACCGGTGCGCTGTGCCGAGCGAGAGACGGGCGCATCCTTGTTCAAAGACCTATGCGT
>Ga0257155_1000027_pt1 | contig 7938 bp, 5 predicted proteins | sample NI19A_FD_185945 | JGI IMG/M metagenome (GOLD analysis project Ga0257155, IMG submission 185945) | Soil microbial communities from H.J. Andrews Experimental Forest, Oregon, United States - NI-19-A | ecosystem: Environmental > Terrestrial > Soil > Temperate forest > Bulk soil | place: USA: Oregon... | reverse complement strand
GCCCATGCGGCCTCAATGACGCCGGCGAGACCGGGGGCGAGGATCGGGCAGCGATCGATCGCAATGATCCGGTGGGCATGGAGTGCCGCGAAGCCGACTTCCAGAATGCCGTGAGTGGCGCGCCGCGCATGCAAGACGGCGCGGCGGCGGCCCTCCCCATGGGCATCGATGAGGTCGGCAACGCTGGCCGGTATGCCGGCATGCCTGAGCTGCGCCGCCACGGCCTCGCGCTTCCAGGCGCGATAGGGCGCGGCATCCCAATGCTGGAGCGCGCAGCCGCCGCATACGCCGAAATGCGGGCAGATCGGTTCGATGCGTGCGGGGCTCGCAGCGTCGACGCGCAGCAGGTTGCGCCGGTCCGGATGGCCGGGCCACGGATCGACCTCGACGATTTCGCCCGGCAGCGTATATGGCACATAAATCGCGCCTGCATCCGACGACGCGACGCCATCGCCGCGGGCGCCCAGACCCTTGATGGCAATCCGCTCAACCAAGCTTTGCCCCGACGAAAAATTCAAGGTTGCCGTCGCCGCCGGCAATCGGGGACGGAAAGCTCACGATGGCGCGGCAGCCGAGCGACGCGGCGTGGGCTGCGATCTCGGCGACGACGGCCTCATGGACGGCCGGATCGCGCACGATTCCTTTCTTGATATGGGCGCGCGATGCTTCGAACTGCGGCTTCACCAGGGCAAGGACATGGGCCGGCCTGGCCGCAACCGCAAAGGCGGCGGGCAGCACGAGTTTAAGAGAAATGAAGCTCACGTCGATGGTGATGAAATCGGGCCGTTCGCCGAGCCGGTTCGGATCGAGGGTGCGGATGTCGGTGTGCTCCAACGATACGATTTTCGGCTCGCCGCGCAGGTGCGGATGAAGCTGGGCGGTGCCGACGTCGACCGCATAGATGCGCCGCGCACCGCGGGCCAGGAGCACCTGCGTAAATCCGCCGGTCGAGGCGCCGACATCGAGGCAGACCCGGTCCGCGACCGCGACGCCGAAACGGGCGAGCGCGCCATCAAGCTTGACGCCGCCCCGCGACACCCACGGAAAGGCCGGTTCGGCCACGAGCGCCGCATCGATCGCGACCGCCTCGGACGCCTTGCGCACCGGCACGGCGTCCGCCGTTACGAGGCCGGCCGCGATCGAGGCCTGCGCCTTGGCGCGGCTTTCGAACAAGCCGCGTTCAACCAGCAGGACATCGGCGCGCTGGCGAGGGGGAAAGGCGGCTCGCGTTTTCATTCACCGACCATCAGCGGAAGGATCACCACAGACCTCATCCTCTGAGGAGCGCGCTCGTGAGCTTGTCGAAGGATGCGCGCGTCTCGAAGGATGGCCGCGAGTCCGTGCCTGTATCCATCCTTCGAGACGCCGTGCTACGCACGGCTCCTCAGGATGAGGTCAGAATTCCTTCTCACACCTTCACCCTTCCAGGTCGCGTCGAGACGCACTGCACAGCGGTCTCCCGGAAAATCAACGCTCGCGTTTGCGGTCGGTTTCAGGATGAAGTGCAGGCAATCGACCCAACCCCGCATTTGGATGGCTTCGATCGGGCTTCCAGAAACCAAAAGGCAAGACTCTTTCCCACCGCATCGGCCTTATTTCGACGATGTCCGCGGCTGGCGCTCCGCGATGATCGCCCGAACGGTCGTCTGTTTCCCATCGCGCAATATCGTGAGCTCGGTTGTCTCGCCAATCCGCAGCAGCGCAATCCTGGTGCGCAGAAACCCTGCGTTTATCACCGCCCGTTCGCCAAGCTTGGCGACGACGTCGCCGGATTTCAATCCGGCGCGCTCTCCAGCCGATCCGCGATCGACTTTCGTGATCACGGCGCCTGACTGTGGGGCCGTCAGTTTCATATCGCGGAGCACGGCAGGCGTCGGATCTTCGATCGTGATGCCGAGCGTGCCGCGGCGGATATCGCCGTATTTGAGAATCTGATCCGCAATTATTCGCGCCATGTTCACCGGAATGGCAAATCCCACCCCGGGATTGCTGTTGGTGGAGCCGATAAACGCGGTGTTGATGCCGACGAGATCGCCTTTGACGCTGACGAGCGCTCCGCCGGAATTTCCCGGATACACCGCCGCGTCGGTCTGGATGAAGTTCTCGTGCTGCTCGATCCCGATATTGGTCCGGTGCAGTCCGCCGATAATGCCCGAAGTGACCGACTGCGCCAGATTCGCCGGATAGCCGATGGCGAGAACGATATCGCCGACCTCAAGCTGGCTGGAATCTCCAAACGGAATGGACGGCAGATTGTCCACCCGCACCTTAACCAGGGCCAGATCGAAGTCAGGGTCGGAGCCCACACGCTTTGCAGTCAGAACGCGGCCATCGGTGAGCGTGACCGTTATTTCGTCGGCATGGTCGATGACGTGATGATTGGTGATGATCAATCCCTGGCTGACGTCATAGACGACGCCGGATCCGACCTCATGGATTTCTCGCCGTCTCGAATTGGGCCCTGCCGGCGCGTGGCCCCTGATCTCGATTTTGACGACGGCGGGTGTGATCTTCTTGAGAATCGGGGCAAGCGTCGGAGTTGCCCCATCGTCGGCCGCCATGCTTTGGCCCATGACCGCAGAGGCCACCGCAAAGGCCAGCGCGATCGCCCCGAATATCCGCTTCATGCTCGCCAACACGAATTCCCGCCCGCCTCGATGCATCGGCCTCGATGGCGTAAGCCAGCGACCGACCGACGTAAAGCGTTTCTCCAGCATAGCAGAGTTGCCGGGTCGCGCTGGAACTCCGCAAAAAAAAGCGGCGCCTGGCTATTCGCAGACGCCGCCCGGTTTCTCCTTCGCGTTCGGCTAGTTCATCGCCAGGGCCTGGGCAATGTCCGCCTGCTTGGCGGTCACCCCGTGGCCACCGGCGATAAGTGCGCCGGTGATGTTATGCTTTCTCAAGGCCTCGCCCACGGCCAGGGTTTGCGGATTGCGGGCGATCGGCCCGCGCGGCGAGATCAGGTCGGTGACCCACAGGATATTGTCCTTGACCACGTGGATGAGGAGATAGCCGTCCACGTGCGGGTTCGGGATGTTGTAGAGGTTGATCTCGGCCATATCGTCCTTGATCGAGAAGGTGTCCTTCACCTCCTGGACGGTCGCCGGCTTCATGGCCTTCTGCTGGGCATCCGGCTCCAGCGTGTGCGCGGCCTTGATGACCTGCTCGAAATAGGCCTTGTCGGGGGCCGGCACAATCACGGTCGCGCCCTCGGCCGCGAACGCCCGCATGCCGCCGGTGTGATCCATATGGTGATGGGTGAGCACGAGATACTTGATCGGCTTGCCCGGATATTTGGCTTTGGCGGCGTCAATGACCCACTTCGACTGCCCCTCGTCGGTCGGCGCGTCGAACACAGCGAGGCCGTCCTTCATGTTGACGATGAGGTTGTTGGCGCCACCGCCCTGAACCATCTGAACATTGGGCGAAAGCTCGACGAGTTTGAAGCCGCCGCCGGGCGGGAAGTAGATGGCATCGCTGTCGGTGAAGCGGCCGAGGAAGATGCGCCGGATCACCCACTGGTAGGGCACGTTGCCGGTCGCCGGAGGCTTCGCCGCCGCCTTCACAGCGTCGGGGATCGCGAGGGTCGCCGGCTCGATCGTCGCGTTGGCGGTGATCTCAGTGAAAGAAAGGCGCTGCACCTCCATGGCGTTGAGCCGATACGACTCGGAGTGCGCGATCTTCACGCCGCCTACGGTCTTCCAGTCGCCCAGCACCATGTCGTAATTCGAATCGCCCCAGATGTTGTCCTCGTCACGCGTGCGCACCGCCGCCGGCAGCTTGGTGGCGCGATCGAAAATGACGATGAACTTGTTCGCGCCGCGGGTGAAAACCACCGCCGGCAGCGTCTGGTCGCCGAGCTTCTGGTCTTCGATCGCCGACAGGCTTTGCGGGGAATCGAGGGCTTGCAGCAACAGCGTCGGCGCGCCGCGGAGAAGTTCGCGCTGCAGCGATGCGAGGCGGATGCCGGACATCGGCTTGGCTTCGCCCTTGTCGTCGATGACGGCCCCATGGGTCGGTGCGACAATCTCGCTGTATTTCAGCTTTTCGACCGCGGGATATAGCATGCCGCGGTCCCAATCGGCGCGGACCGTTCTGCTGGCGACATCTCCACTCAGCATGAATTTCGAATCACCGAGAAAGCGCGATTCGCCGTTGACGCTGTTGGACTGGCCAGGTTCCCAATGCTTGGCGTCGCCCTTCCCGACCACCGTCTTGATTGCGCGCAGCGCATCGGCGCCGCCGAGCGCGTCGACGGCCTGTTTGACCAAATCGGTCGGGCTCTGGGCCGATGCTGGCTGCCCGTGGCTACCGGCCATCAGCAGCGCGGCTGAGATCATCAACGCATATTTCATACCGATCCTCCCTTCAAGGTTACCAAGGATGCATTGTCGCGCGAGAGTTACCAAGAACGCGTTGCTGCGCGCTCGGCACGATCGTTAGGGATCGGCGCATGCTCCCCGTAGAGCAAGATTACCACGACAAAATGACGGGCGATATGCCCGCTCACTTCATGCGCGCCTTCACCGGGTCCTTCACATTCTCGAACTTTTCGATCTCGACGTTGCGCAACTGACCGTTCACCTTTTCGACGCGGCGAATGTAGACCGTCTGGATCACGTCGCGCGTGTCCGGATCGATCGACATTGCTCCGCGCGGACTCTCCCATTTCATGCCCTTCGCGGCCGCGATCAGGCCCTCGCCGTCGGCCTTGCCGCCGCTCTTCTTGAGCGCCTCGTAGATGAGATGCATGCCGTCGTAGCCGCCGATCGAGAACAAGTCAGGATTGCGTTTGAACTCGGCGTTGTAGGCTTTGACAAAATCGGCGTTGGCCGGGGATTGGTGATTATAGTCGTAGTGGAACGCCGTGATGATGCCTACCCCGGCGTCGCCCATTCCCGCCAAGGCGGACTCCTCGGTGATCTCGCCCTGTCCCATGAGCTTGATTTTCTTCGGATCGATGCCGCGCTCGACCAACGCCTTCGCCAACGCGGGCGGCTGCGAACCACCCGGAATGAATACGAAGATCGCCTCCGGGTCCTGGTCCTTGGCGCGCTGGACGAAGGGGGAAAAATCGACGGTGGTCACCGGCATGCGGACCGCGCCGACGATTTCGCCCCCCGCCGCCTTGAACGCGCCCTGGAACGACCCTTCGGCGTCGTGGCCCGGGGCATAGTCGGAGACCATGGTGTAAACCTTCCGGATTCCGTTCTTGAACGCCCAGGTTCCGAGCTGCTCGCAGTTCTGCGGCAACGTCACCGACACCCGCGCCATGTAAGGCGACCTGGTCGTGACGATCGAAGTCGCCGCATTCATCACCACCATGAATTTCTTCGCCTCCACCGACAAATCGGCAACTGCAAGCGCCTCCGGGGTGATCACGAACCCCGCAAGAACATCGACGTTGTCGCGGACAATGAGTTCTTGCGCGAGGCGCTTGGCGGCGTCGGGCGCTCCCCCGGTATCGCGGCGGATGATCTCGATCTTCCGGCCGGCCACGGTGTCGCCATGCTGCTTCACGTAAAGCTTGACGCCATTGTCCATTTGCGCCGCTGCATCGGCGAACTGGCCCGAATAGGTCATGATCAGGCCGACCTTAACGGTCTGCTGAGCATGAGCTGGCACAAGGCCGCATAGAGAAACGAGCCAGCAAAAACCCGCGAGTGCTCTTCGCATGATTGACCTCCCCGGGGGCCAAATATACGGACGCTCGTCCGCACTGAGGCCCGACTAACGCATTGTCGCAATTTGGCAGTCGGCGCGGTATTTGTACTCTCGTTCCGATACGGACTCCACCGGCCGCGATGTCTCAGCGCCTCGCCAGCCCTTGAGTGTTCACGTGGAGAGAGTAGAGCGAGTAGCTCTAACGCGCTTGCGCCGGCTCCACGCAAATGTCGTTGTCGCGTTTTGGGCTCCACAGGCCCGCTGGGTCTTCCCTCAAATCGCAACTAAATAGCAAATAAAGCATTTACAACTATAATTGCCGAGTGTACGGTTCCGCACATTGCAAGGTGATTTGTTACCCAACAAGCGGACGCCCTCAAGGGGCTCAACTTTTGGGACAGAGTGTTTGTGGCCCGGGGGGGCGCACGCTGTGCGTAGTGGCCGTAATTTCACTATACTGTCGATTGTCGCATCTTGTCCGGATGCTGCTGCCAGCATTGTTGCGTCCGCGCGAGCGCAATGGCTCAACGATCAGGTCGTGGCGCTGACCGATGCGTGGGCGAAAGTAAAGCTGGCCAGTCACTCTCCTGCAATTCTGATCACGAAGCGGTCCGGCGAGGTCAGCGAACTCCGACGCGACGGCGGCGATTGCAAGCTCGCCTTGCTTTCTGATTTCCGCAAATCCGTCAACGACCAAACTGTCGCCCCTGAGGCGCTCGGCAAGCAACGGTTTGATCGGGGCTGCGCTCAACCTCGACTGCGGCGATTCACCGGAAAACATCCCTGGAATGGAAATGGCGGTTGTCATGGAACGCTTGCGGTGTAGCTCAATCTTTTTCTCCAAGTCCTTTTGCCTGAAGTCCTTGCTGGTTGCGCTCACAGTCGGCGGCTGCGCCATGGCCGACTCGACGATCGTCGATCGTCATGTGCAATACACGCCGGGCAGCGTCGTCTGCTCTTCGACGCTAGGGTCGTACGCGCTCCCCAAGTCCTTCATTCACGTGGTGATCGGCCGGTCCGGCAACACACCTCCCGATCTTGTTACGACCCTGGACGCCTTGCCGGATGGCAAGTTTAACTTCGACATCGTGAGGCGGGCGGATCCGGCTCTCACAATCTGCCTCGACTACCTGGCCTCGGTATTTTCCCATGACGAAATCACTGTCACTAAACAGAGCATCGACTTAAAAAACGACGGCTCGAAAGTCGACGATGGCACGTCTGCAACAACAAGTCGCCAGTTTCTGCGTTCGGTCATCGTCAATGCATCGGACAGGTCGGTCCAGATCGCCCGTAACCTTATGCAAGCGGCATTCGTCAGTCTGTCGGGTAATCCGGATTTCGGTCCGGCCCGCAAGGTCTTGCTGCCCACGGATAAGGCGGCCATTCTCGCCGATCTCGAATTCGATCCGTTCGATGCTCGCGACTCGGCCGAAGCGAACGCCCGCCTGTCCCGCCTCGGCTTCTGTCTCGTGCTGGAGGGTTTCACTTACGACCGGGGGTCGCTGAGCGTCGATCAGTACTGCAATTCGCCGTATCGGGTTCGCGATCATATTCCGCGAATAGCCGAGCTTTATGCTGTGAAATCGCGCGAACCGATTGCTCCGAATACACCCGGAGTCATGTATCGCCCACGGCAGACCTACATGATCTCAGTTTATCAAAGGAACGCGTCTCGCGGCGGGGCATGGCACCTCAGTCGTCGCGTAGACGTTGATCTCGAGAACCTGTCGCCGGTGATCTCGGTTGGTATCTCGCGCGCAATATTCGCGCGACGCAACGCAGCTCTCATGTTTGAAAACGGAGTGCTGAACACGGTCTGTATCGCCAAAACCAGCGAGATCGAAAATTTTGTTGCGATCCCGTTCGAAATCTCCCGCAGTCTTGTCGCGTTGCCTTCGCAGATCGTCAAGGTGAGGATCAATAGGATTGCGCAGGAGGAGCAACTCGCACGGGTAGAAAACCTTTACATCCAGACCCAAGCGGCGCTTCTCAAGACTCTCGCGGGACAACAAGTTCAAAAGCCGACCGGCGACACCTCTGCGGCGACCCCGGTGGACTTGAAAGATCCGATATTTAACGATCCGGCTTTGGCTGCGGACGCGAATACGTTCACGATCGATGATACTGACACGAAAACGTGGATTAACAACAAATGCGGCGCGCAGCTCATATTAAACCCCGCTACCCCCAACCAATAGTGGATTCCTTTGTTCCCGACCATGTGGAGTCTTTCATGGCGTCGTCGATGATCAAAGTCCGCCCAATCCTAGC
>Ga0257155_1000026_pt1 | contig 7944 bp, 16 predicted proteins | sample NI19A_FD_185945 | JGI IMG/M metagenome (GOLD analysis project Ga0257155, IMG submission 185945) | Soil microbial communities from H.J. Andrews Experimental Forest, Oregon, United States - NI-19-A | ecosystem: Environmental > Terrestrial > Soil > Temperate forest > Bulk soil | place: USA: Oregon... | reverse complement strand
GGTGTATCGCGGCGAGGAGTTCGGGGAGTTGGTGGAGGGCGGTGCGGGTGCGGGTCTGGCAGCCGTAGCAGTGGACGGGCTGGCCCCAGGCGGGCTGCAACTGGTGGGGGGCTCCAGCCACTTCGGCGTTGCGCCAGGCTCGGGAGCAGGGGCCGGGGCAGGGCGTGGGGGCGTTGGGCATGAGGGCGGCCTCCCGGTGCGCGTGGTGTTGATCTGATTGTGACACCAGGGGCGGTAAGGAGCGTCACGGCACGACGGTGCTGCGTGACGTGTGTCAGTCCGTCAGTCGCTTCGGTCGCTGCCGGGCATGACGAAGGCCCCGACCGGGATGGTCGGGGCCGTTCGCTTCGCGGCAGCGGCTCAGAGCAGCTCCGGCGTACTGTGGCGCGGTCGAATTGATCTGCGGTGGTGCCAGCCAGCCTTGTCCAACTGTCGCGCGGCACCGCAGGAGCAGGGGGAGACGGTCGTTCCGTCGCGGTGCGCATGGAGTATGGGCCGGTGGCGGCCGAAGAGGCAACGCACGGTGTCGGCGAGTGTGCGCGGGTAGGTGGACCAGTTGTAGCCGACGAGGGTCATGCCCATGGGCTCAAGCTCCTTCGGGTGCCCAGTCGGGCTGGTAGTCGGGGTGCTCGCGGTACGGCAGGGCGAGCAAGCGCAGCGTCGTGCAAGGCGCAACGATGTAGGGGGGCTTCACGCCCTCGGGAAACCAGCCCGCATCACCAACTAGCGGCCGCCAGTTCCTCCATCCATCAAGGTCCCGGTTCCCGCAACTACGACAGACGAACGCGAAGCCGTCGCCGTTCTGATCGTCCGGCCACTCAACCATGGACCACTCGGGTTCGTGTTCGGCCAGCATGCGCCGCTTAGCGTCGACCTCGGCCAGCACCCGCGCCGGATCATGCCGGGCGATGTGCGTGCGGTCGTTGACATCTGGGATGTACGCGACCGTACCGGCGTTGGCGCTGTCGCGAAGCTCACCGTCCATGTCGAAGTTCCGCCACTCCTGGCTGGCCTGGCGGGTGCGGTTCGCGATGCGCTCATCATCGGCCAGGCGTTCGCGGAGGAACTTCACCAGATCGGTGGTCACCGGGACTGCTCCTCGCTATTCCAGTCGCCGTGCACAACGTCGTGGTGCTGTGCGCCGTCGTGCACGGGCAGGTTGCAGATGACGCCGATGAACTGGCCGTCGAGCCGGATGAGGCCGGTAGCGGGGCAGTCGCTCACAGCCCGGCCGCCTGGTACTCGCCCCGCGCTACCCGCACAAGCAGCCCGTCCTTGCACAGCTTCTGCAGGTCGCGCCGTACCGGCTTGGGCTCCGGCCGGGGCTCGTACGTCTCGCGGGCGCGCCGCCAGTCCCAGGTACCGCCGCCGCGCCGGATCGCCTTCAGAAGTTGCTGCCTGCGCTCAGAAGCATCGCTCATGGCGGTCATCTTCTCGCGTTCTGCTGCGCCCAGCACCACTGCGCGCGGACGTACTCCAGCACGCCGTCGTCGCCAGTCCAGGCGTTGGAGTCCGGCCCGGGGACATCCGGTGGCCAGGTGAAGCACCGCCGGTCGTAGGCGACCAGGTCCAGAGCCGGAGGAAGGTAATCGTCCGGGTGCATGCTCGGGTCGGCGAGGTGCAGCCGGTCGTTGTACACGGCCTGCCCGAGGAGGAACTCGCGGATCAGCGGGTCCGGGCAGTCGAGCTGCTTCTCGTGGATGGTGCGGTACATGTCGGCGAGCTGGGCGGACTGCTCCTCCAGGGCGGGTGCTCCGGCGTACAGACCGCTGGTCATCGTTGGCCCCACAGGCGTGAGGTGGAGCTGCTGCTGCTCGACGCAGAGCTGGACGACGAGGAGCCGGTGTTGGAGTTGTTGACCGTCACGTTGACCTTCGTGCCCAAGCTGCCCTTCAGCATGGCGATGGCGAGCGCACCAGCCGCAGTGACCGCGCCGACACCAAGGCCGGCCATCTCAGCTGCATGCCCGGCCTCACCGAGACCGTGAGCGTAGTGACCGGCGACCGCGAGGACAGCGGCGGTACCGCCCATCCCCATACCGATCCGAGCAGTCCACGGGTCCCGGGCCTGGACCGGCGCCGGGGCCTTCGGGAGTTCCGGCATCGGCTGCGGCACGTACTGAATGATCGGCTCCGGAGGCGGAGGCAGGTGAGCGAGAAACACCCGCCCGGTCTTCGCGTCCGTGACGTACCCGGTGCCGGGCTCCGGGCCGAAGGCGGCTTCCGGGGTGAGCTTGCCGTCAGCGAGTAGCTGCTCGTACGTGTTCATGTCGGGCTCCTGGTCAGTCATCAGAGTCGGCGGAGTCGGGGAGGAAGAACTGTTCGGCGCGGCCGGCCTTGCGGACCTGGACGCCGTGCTCCAGCCACGCGTCGAGCGCACGCCGGGCGGTGTCGCGGGATGCGAACGGACCGGCTTCGGTCAGCTCCTCCTTGGTGGCGGAGCCTTGCTGCTCACAGAGGTTGCAGAACACGCGGTACAGGTCCGGCCAGTCGTCGCGGCCGACCGGAGCCCCGTCGGGGAACATCTGCTGCGGCGCCTTAACCATCCGGATCAGGGGACGCTGCTCCGACTGCGGGGCGAACTGGCCGATCGGCTCCTTCGGGCGGAACCCGGAGTGCAGGTGCGCGACGTCAGCGGCGATGTCCATGTCGTTGACGTACATGACGCGGACCCGCGGCGGATTGACATCAGGCATCTCCGGGCAAGCAATGAAGATCTCACCCGGGCGGTTGAGCACCGAAGGGTCGAAGCCCCGCGACTTCCACGACTTCCCGAACATGTACTGCGCGTGCTCGGGGTCGCTGACCCTGGTGCAGCACCGGTTGACGTAGTTACCACGCGCGTCCGTGCTGTCACCGAACACGCGGCCGGATGGCTGCTGGGTCAGTGAGATGTACTGCATGGCGAGGAAGCGGAGCACGGCCAAGCCGGACTCGTAGAGCGAGGCGACGGGCCGTTCTGTGAGTGACGCGTTGTCAGGATCTGCCCTGCGCTCGTCGGCCTCCTGCTTGCGAAGCTCGATGTCCTGGCGGATCAACTCTCCGAGTTCGTCGGTGACCAGGAACTTGGCGGTGCCGTGGCCGCGACGCGCCGGGTCCGGATCGTAAGGGTTGCCAGGAATCCACTTACGGATCGCCGGGCCGCCCCGGGAGAGCGAGGCAAGAGACATCTCTTCGAGCTGACGGCCTCGCTCTTCCCCATCGGCCATGAACTCCTTGAGGAGCTCTCGGGCCTCTTCGGGGGTGCGGGCGAGCTTCTTGAGCTTGGGTGCCCACGGGCCGAGCTCCGGCGCGCCCGGCTTCAGGTCGATGCCATAGATCTCGACGTTCCGCTTCTTGAGGAGCTTCTTGATGAGCAGGTTGGCGAGGCCGCTCTTGCCCCAGTCGGAAGCGCCGGCGATGAGGGTGTGCCGGTACAGGACCGTGAGGTCGACGGGGTTGCCGTGCTCGTCCCAGCCGATGCGGATCGGGTCGCGGATGTCGTCGCTGTCGTCGTCGGCGTAAGGGATGACGTCGTGGTGGAACGGCGAGTTGGCGGCGCGCAGCGCGGCAGCCTCCGCCTCGAACTCGTCCTCGTGGACGGTGACGCCCGAGAGCAACGGGGCGGGGATGACGGTGTTGGTCGTGACGGGCACCGGACCGTTCGTCACCACGGCGGTAGTCGCGGCCGGCGCCAACTGCTTGTGGTCCTTGCGGTGCTGGATCAGCCACGGCGTCCAGGCGGCGTACGCCAGACCCGCGCCGATCGCCGAGACGGTCAGCGATACGGCGCCGGGGCCGGCGCCGACAGCTGCCGCCACGTCCCCGGCGGCGATGGCGACACCGGCGCCACCGTTGAGGAGCGCGGTGTGCTTGTGGTGCAGTCCGGCGTACCCGGCGACGGTCGCACCGGCAGCGGCCAGCACGGTGAACCCGAAGGTGGGTCCACCGACAGGGCCGGTCAGGTGCTGCCACCAGCCGAGCCCGGTCAGCGTGCCGACTAGGCCGGCGGGGGCGAGCTCCAGACGGTACCGGACCACGACCCGGCCGGCGCTTGCCGCGACGGCGGTGCACGCGGCCACGAACTTGCCGCGCGGGCGCTCCTTCTCGGCGATCGGGAGGTAGATGGAGTCCGCGACGGGGGCCGCTGACGCCGATGACGACGCCGGGACGGTCGGGGCCTGGGTGGGCGCGACCTGCGGGAACAGCTCCGAAACGGCCGTCGTCGTCGGCGCTGTCGGCATCGTCGTCACGTTCGTCACTTCGGTCGCCCTGGAGGGCTGCGGGAGGAACGGCAGCGCGGCAGGGCCGATGTACTGGGCCACGGGAAGAACTCCTTCGGGATTGGTGGGCTGGCCTGAGTGCTCGCGGCGGCCACCCAGGGTGGGGCTGGGTGTCACCGTCGGGCCGTCAGATCAGCTGTCGGTGCCGGTGAGTGGGCGGACGTTGTCTGATCCGAGGGCCGCGAGAGTCGGGTCGGCCTTCTCGATCTCCAGTCGGCGGGCGTTCGCGAACTGGCGGGACTTCGGGAGCTTCGCGATCTTCAGGACTGCGACCATCTCGGACTCCAGTGGGCGCCTTCCGAGGTCCGCGTAGAGCGCCCTGATGGCGTCGCGGGCGGCGTCTCGTGGCGCCTGCCCGGGGCGCCCTGTGGCGGTGGGGCGGGGCGCCTTGGTGGCGCTTCGGGGGCGGTCGGCGGGACGCTGCGGTGGCGCCTCCGTGGCGGCAGCCGTGGCGCTCTGCGTGGCGCCCTCGCTGCTCCCAGGGGGCGCCATGATGGCGGCGGCGGTGGCGCTCTCGGGGCGCTTCGTCAGGTCGACCGTGGCGCCACGCGTGGCGTCCTGAACGGTCGGCTGAGGCGCTTCGGTGGCGTCGGCGGGGGCGCTCTGAGGGCGCTCTGCGATCGCGGTCCGAGGCGCTTCGATGGCGCTCTCAATGGCCTCCGTGTGGCGCCCCGGGAAGGAACTCGACGGCGCCTGCGGGGTGAGCTCGCCGAGCCGCAGGAGGACGCGCTCGCGGATAGGCGCCTTGAACCTCCACCAGCGTCCGTAGCGCTCCCGGAGGTCAGCGCGGGCGAGGAGGAACTCCTGCTCCCGGCTGATCGCGTTCGTGTAGGACGTCTCCTCCCACAGGACCATGCGGCGCCATAGGGAGCTCGTGCGGAACGGTGCCATGACGAGCCGGGAGCGGCGGATGCGCTCCATGCGCTTGCCGGTGGCGCGTCCGATGAGGGCGCGGTAGACGTGCCCGGCGATTTCGGAGCAGACGACCCAAACGAGGGGGAGTGCACCGTGGCCGATCTTCGCGGCGGTGTTGGTGCCGGCCTGGACGTTCAGGTAGATCGTTGCGGCGGTGAGTGTCCAGGGGACGGCGCGGACCCAGGCGAGTTCCATGTCCATGCGGATGAGGAGGAGGTGGGCGATGGTGAAGCCGGGGATCGCCAGGTCGATGGCGATGGGCAGCAGTTCCGGTGTTTCGAAGCCCCAGAGGAGGGCCTTGGCGGAGACGGACTGGAAGGAGACGATCAGGCCGATCGTGCCGACCGCGAGGAGCAAGGCGATGGTGAGGTAGAGCAGCCAGGTCTCGCCGGGGGTGAGGTCGGGGACCTCCTTCAGCTTGGCTGTGTCCTTGGGGGGCGTGGGCACCGGAGCGCTCCTTCCTGGATCTAGGCGTTGACGGTGGTGGCGTCGGCGGGAGTGGCGGGGCTTACAGCGGCGCAGGCCGTGGTGAGGAGCCAGAGGAGCCAGGCGGCGCCGGATTGGAGGGCGATGGCGGTCCACCGGAGGGCGGCGGCAACGCCGGCGCGGAGGATCAGGGTGGTGACGGTGAGGGTTTGGCTGATGTCCCAGCGGCGGACCCAGGCGGTGCCGCCGATGACGGTCAGGTAGACGAGGACGGCGGCGGTGATCGGGGTGACGATGCCGGGTGTCCAGGTGGCGGCGAGAGAGCCGAGGGCAACGGCGGCGAGGGTGAGTGCCCGGTGCTGTGCGGAGGTGGGTTTGGCGGCCATGGTGGTGCTCCTTCCTGCGGGTCGGTGGGTGTCTGAGCGCCTGCGGCTGCCGCACAGAACGTGGGCTGCGCGGCGCCGTACGGCGATCAGGTCCCGCGTTGGGCTCGGCAGCTGCCGGCGTGTTCGTTGGCGCGGTTGTCGAGGTTCCCGGTGTCGCCCCAGTCGGGGCAGCCGGTGCACTGCCACCAGATCGAGCGGAAGAGCTTGCGGATCTCGACGTCGGCGCCGCCGAGGCTGGTGTAGCGGCGGACGACTCGGTAGAGCTTCATGGGGGCCTTCGGGGTTAGGACCAGTGCCAGAGGGTCTGGTTGCGGTGGGCTTCGGCGGCGGACGCCGCGAGGTCGTGGCAGGCCCGGGTCCAGGTGGGGTCGGCGAGTGGGGCGAGGGCCTTGAAGGCTCGTGCCATGTGGCCGGCGGCATCGGGCTGGACGTCGAACTCCTCGGAGGACGGGTTGAAGAGCGGGCTGATGGCTTGCCAGTCGGCGCGGGGTGCGATGGATGCGAGGTGTTGGCCGAGTTCGTGGTGGGCGTTGTAGCTGCGTGCTCCGATGTGGCGGCTGTCCCAGCTGCGTCCCATGCGGGGTGTCCTTCCTGGGGTTAGCGGTTGGTGGGTTGCAGTTCGTGGCCGTGGCACAGCACTGTGCCGATCAGTAGGGCGCCGGTGTGGACTGTCCAGCGGCCTTGGGTGAGTGGCCCGGGCGGGGCCTCGTCGATCACTTCACCGATGAGGCCTTCCGCCCGGGGGTCGTCCGCGCAGGAGACGATGAGCACGACGGAGTGGGCGGCGGGCATCGGCGGTCCTGGGGGTTAGGCGTTGGTGAGGGCGCGGGCGCTGTGGGGGTAGAGGCGCTGGAGTTCGGCGATCGCAGCGGTGTCGACGGCCTGGGCCATGCGGTGCATGTCGGCGTCGTGGCTGGCGGCGTTCGCGGCGTGGTAGCTGGCGGAGGTCTGCTGGGGGCGGGTGGTCATCGGCCCGTAGCGCTGCCAGATGTCCCAGGAGTGGGTGCCCTTGGTGGTGATGAGCTGGGTGGGGTTGACCCAGCTGTAGCGGGTGAACACGTACTGGCCGTGGATGTCGTACGCGTCGGGGATGGCGTTGTCGGCGGCGGCGTATTCGGGGGCGATGGTCCAGTAGGTGGCGGGGAGGTTCTTGGCTGCGCTGCGGACCCACTGGTCGTGTTCCTTGCGGAGGAGGTGTTCGGCGCGCTTGACGTAGGCGTGGTCGATGACGCGGGCGAGGATGGACATGTGGGTGGTCGCTTTCTGGTCGGTGGGGTTAGGCGAGGATGCTGGCGAGTGCCTTGAGGTGCCGGGCTGTCTGGTCCAGGTCGCGCATGTGCCGGACGGTTTCGGTGACGGCCTGGGCGCCGTAGGTGCGGACGATGTGTTCGAGGGCAGCGGTGCCAGCGGTGGGGTTACCGCCGGGGGCGAAGTGGTTGGCGGCGGTGAGGATTTCGGCGCGGATGCTGTGGTTCACGGGGGTCTCCTAGAGTCAGTTCTTACGGAGCTGGTCGGGGCGGAAGCCGGGGTGGCCGAGGAAGTAGTCGGCGAGGCGGTTGTCGGCGCCCTTGACGGCGATGAGCTGGCCGTCGGGAGTGATGTCGGTGACGGTTCCGGTGCGGCCGAGGAGCTTGGGGTTCTGGCCTTCGGTGTTGGTGACGGTGACGCTGTCTCCGGTGGCGAACATGGGCTGCTCCTTGGTTAGGCGGGGCGGACGTGGGCGGTCTTGCCTGCGGCTTCGATGGCGGCGAGGCGCTGGCTGAGGTCCTGGTCGCCGTAGACGGCGATGCCGGTGTTGCTGTTGAGCGGCGGGTCGTAGGTGGTGCCGTCGGGGTTGGTGACGGTGAGGACGTAGACGGTGTCGTCGGCCACGATGACCTTTCTGGTGTGTGCATGTCAGTGGTTGGCTGGGGCGTATCCGCTGCGCCCCAGCCCGGTATGGGGGTGGGCTACTTG
>Ga0257155_1000022_pt1 | contig 8194 bp, 6 predicted proteins | sample NI19A_FD_185945 | JGI IMG/M metagenome (GOLD analysis project Ga0257155, IMG submission 185945) | Soil microbial communities from H.J. Andrews Experimental Forest, Oregon, United States - NI-19-A | ecosystem: Environmental > Terrestrial > Soil > Temperate forest > Bulk soil | place: USA: Oregon... | reverse complement strand
TTCTGGCGTTACGCGCCGGCGGCGGGACGAAGCCGCAGTGACTGCGGCGCTCGATCGTGCGCTGCCGGCCCTGACGGTGCGGGCGGTGCGGAGCACCGCGGTGATGGTCCCGATGCGTTTTGCGCTCGGCACCAGCGCCGCGACCGTACGCGAAGCGCCGCTGCTGCTGATCGATCTTCTGACCGAGGAAGGCGTCACCGGGCGCAGCTATCTGTTCTGCTACCGTGCGAGCGGCAGCGTCGCCATCGCGGCGGTGTTGCACGAAGCGGTTGGCCTGATCGCCGGCGACCGGCTTCTTCCGGTGACGATCGCCACGAAACTTGAGCGCCGCTTCGCGCTCATCGGCGTGACAGGCGTCGTGCGGATGGCGCTCTCCGCGCTTGATATGGCGTCGTGGGATGCGCTCGCCGTCGCCGCCAGACTTCCGCTTGCCACCATGTTGGGCGCGGCGCCACAGCCGTTGCCGGCCTATAATTCATGCGGGCTCGGGCTGATGGCGCCGCAAGCCGCAGCCGACGAGGCGGAGCTTCTCCTTGAAGGCGGATTTCGCGCCGTCAAGCTCAGGCTCGGCCACGCGACGCTGGCGGAAGATCTCGCCGTCACCCGCGCGGTGCGCCGGCGCCTCGCCGACCACATCGCCATCATGGTCGACTACAACCAGGCCCTCACGGTGGCGGAGGCCCTGGCGCGCGGGCAGGCGATGGCCGGCGAAGGCGTCTATTGGATCGAGGAGCCGATCCGACACGACAACATCGCCGGCTACACCACGCTCGCCCGCAAGCTCGCATTGCCGATCCAGATCGGCGAGAATTTCGACGGCGCCAAAGCCATGACGGCGGCGCTCGATGCGTCGGCTTGCGATTTCGTGATGCCGGATGCCGGCCGCATCGGCGGGGTCACCGGCTGGCTGCAAGCGGCGGGCGTGGCGGCGACGCGCGGCGTCGAAATGTCGTCGCATCTCTTGCCGGAGGCGAGCGCCCACCTGCTCGCAGCGACCCCGACCGCCCACTGGCTCGAATACGTGGATTGGGCGAACGCGATCCTCGCTGAACCGCTGGCGATCGTTGAGGGCTGCGCCGTTGCGTCATCATCTCCCGGCACCGGCATGGCCTGGAATCACGATGCAGTCGCGCGCTACCGCACAAAATAGCATCGTGCGGCCCGCAACGGCGAAACAATGGAGGCCATTTTGCCTAATCTCCGCGAACTTATCCGAGGCGATGAGCTGATCGTCGCTCCCTGTGCGCTCAATCCGATCATGGCGCGGATTGCCGAGGATGCGAGGTTCAAGGCGGTCTACATGAGTGGCGGCTCGCTCGGCTGGCTCAAGTGCGTGACCGAAGCCAACATCACCCTGCCCGAGATGGCCGAAATCGCGGTCGATATCCGCGCCGTGTGCCGGCTGCCGATCATTCTCGATGCCGGCGGCGGCTGGGGTGATCCAATGCACGTCCACCGCACCATTGCGCTCACGGAGGCGGCCGGCTTCTCGGCAATCGAGATCGAGGATCAGCTGCTGCCGCGCCGCGTTGAGCACCATATCGGCATCGACAATCTGGTCGACACCGGCCTGATGGTGGACAAAATCAAGGAGGCGATCGCGGCGCGCACCGACCCCAACCTCGTCATCATCGCCCGCACCAACACGCGCCGCGTGCACGGCCTCGACGACGCGCTGCGCCGCGGCGAAGCGTTTCATCGCGCCGGCGCCGACATGTTGTTTATCTACACCCGCGACGCCGAGGAGATGCGCTTCGTGGGCGAACGGCTGCCGGCGCCGCTGATGACCTTCGCGCCTCCGGACGGCTTTGCGACGTTCGCGCTGTCGCAGTCCGATCTGTTCCGGCTTGGCTATCGGGTGGCCGCTTCATCGGGCACCTCCTTCACCGCCATGTACAAGGCGGTGCGCCAATCGATGGAATGTCTCGCGGAGAACAGGCTCGACCCCTTCCTCGGGCCGGGCGGCGCGGAGATGGAGATGAAACGGTCGCACCAGACCTCGCGGCTCGACCGGCTTCTCGAGGTCGAGCGGCGCACCATGAAGGGGCGATGAACGGCAAGCTCTTCCGCGTCGTGGGGTGGGCGAAGCGAAGCGTGCCCACCCCACTCTACGCGCAGAGCTTTCGGGGATTTGTGGCGAACGCCAGGGGTGATCGGCATGAACGACGACATAGCGAGAGTCACAAAGGTACGCCCGGCTGGCGGACGTGTTCTCCGTGTCCGTTTTGCGGGCGACCGACGGGACTATAAACTCGACGTGACCGGGCTCATTGCTCGCAGTGCTCATTTCGCTCCGCTGATGGACGATGCTCGGTCCTTCGCCAAGGCCGCGATTGTTGAAGACGGTCTTGAGTTAGCTTGGCCAATCGAAACGAAATGGGGGCGATTAGACGTTTCGGCCTCGACGCTACGGCGGATCGCCGAGAAGCAGGAGCCATGACCGGAGCCGATTTTGCCGAAGATCAGCCGGCCGGCCGCATGAACGCCCTCCGCCCCAGCGGCCCCGTTGAGCGTGCGACGCCACGCCGTTACTGAAACAACTTCAGATCGACAGCCTCGCCCATCGCCTTGTAGCCGGCATCGTTTGGATGAAGGTGGTCGCCGCTGTCGTAGGCGGCGGCGATTGCGCTCGGATAGGCTGGATCCGCAACAACGCGATCGAACTCGATGAGGCCGTCGAAGGCGCCGCTGGTCCGTATCCAGTTGTTCACGGCCAGGCGTTTGGCTTCCTTGTCAGGCGTGAAATATCCCTGATTGGGCCCTCCCGAGAGCGCATTTTCGAATGGCGTCAGCGGACTGCCGATGACCTTGATCGAGCGCAGATGCGCCCGTTCGATCAATTGTTTGTAGCCCGCAATGATCTCGTCTGCTGTGCGAACGATGCCGCCGGGCTCGATTGCGGTGCCCGGCCATCCGATGTCGTTGATGCCAACGAAGATCACAACGTGCGAAACCCCTGGCTGGCTCAGCACGTCGCGCTCGAATCGCGCCAGCGCACTGATGCCGGCACCATCGCTCAGGACACGATTGCCTGCGATGCCCTGATTGAGAACCGCAACGGCAGCTCCGGCTTCTTTCAGGCGGCGGGCGAGGACATCCGGCCAACGAGCGTTGGCATTGACGGTCGAGGCCGTCCCGTCGGTGATCGAATCGCCGAAGGTCACAATCGCCCGCACAGGGGAACTGGGCTCCACCATGACGCCGGTCAGGAAGAAACGATTTGCGAACCTGTCCACGACCGGGAATTCGGTACTTGCCGTGAAGTCGCCCGTGGTCGAAACAAAAGCGGTTTGCAGCCCGGTCGCGTGAACCGTCCCAAGCTCCGTCGCAGCAGGCAAATAAAGGCTCACGGCGACATCGGACAGCGGGGCGACATTGAACTCCACCGGATCGCTTAACGCCGGGGCTCCCGGCTGAATGATGACCGACTTTGCTCCGCCAAACGTCAGCGGACGCAGGCTTGCCGAGACAATATCCGAACTTTTGCCTGCCAACGCGACGCTGGCCGCTCCTATCAAGACGGGTTTGGTGCCGAATTCGTTCGACAACCGGAGCCTGACCTTGTCGCCCCCGATACTGAGATGCACAATTTGGCGAATCGTCCGGTTCGAGAAGGTCGCCGGCATCACTCCGCGGGGCGCCATAGGACTGGCGGTCCAACTGCTGATCCACGACGTTGTCTGGGCCTGAGCGCTGGCCGGCGAGAGCACGAACGAACTCACCGACAGCGCGGCGGCGCCGACAATGGCGAGAAGATGGCGGTCGATGAAGATCATCCGGGTTCTTCGCGGACTGGCCGAATTGCAATCTGGCGAGGAGATGCTGCTGTCCATTTCCATCCCCCTATGGAGATTTAGACCGGATTCCGGTCAGATTTGAGCACATGCTCTATTCTCAGGTCGTCGCCGGGCTCGTCCCGGCCACCTCGATTGCTCGTGCTCTGTGCTTGCAAATCTAGGTCGCCGGGACAAGCCCGGCGACGACGCGCTAAGTGAACAAGGCACTGAAATCCGCTCCAGCTAGGGCGGCTCCAGTCTACGAAAACCCGATCCAGCGTCCGCCCCACGCCACACCGAACCACAGAAGCAACGATATGAGCGCGGTCACGCGGCCTAGCTGCGGCCGGTCGGAGGTCGGGTCCATTTGCGTCACGCGGCGGCGGAAGGTGAAGGTGAAAAGGAGCACCAGGAGCAGCGACGTCATCTTCACCCAGAAGGCAAAGCTGTACAGACACTTGATCGATTCGGACAGGAACAGGGGAATGCCCGACGCGAACATCAAGGTGACGCTGCCGAGCAACCACGGTTGAGTATTCGCCCACAGCTGCGCGGCGCTCTGCTTGCGCAGGCCGACGCCTAAAAGGCGAAAATCCACCACCAACACGGCTCCCGCGGTCAGTCCGAGACCAAGCAGGTGGAAGGCCTCGATCACAGGGAACAGCCAAGTCGAATTGCGTATCCCCTCGCCGATCGGCGTGTTGTAGAACGACTGAAAGAGCGGCAGCAGGTCCATCACTGCTCCCTACTCGGTTGGTACGCAACTGGTGAGGAAATTGATGATCGCCGGTTGCGGCTGTCTATCGCAGTCGAACCAGTTATAGGCAATCATTCTTCCCGAAAAGACGATGCCGATCCATAGGACAAGGGAGAGCGCGCCGGCAATCCTGGCGGCCTTTGGCGGTATAGCGTCGGCATCCCATTTGGCCACGCTTGGAAAAACGCGTGAGTGAAAAAGTAAGATGTTGACGCCAGCGAGCAGCAGCAGAACCATTTTGGTCCTGAAGAAAATATTCTGATAGGAACGCAGAGGTATGGCGTAAACCAACAGCGTGCCGGTGATGACCATCAGGACGAACCCCGCGATGGTCCACGGCTGCAGTCGACGAATAACCTCCGACACCGGCACCTTCCGCATGGTCCAGCCAAGGAGGCGCAGGTCGAACATCACCGTCATGCCGAAGAACAGACACAGCGACCACACGTGCAACGATTCAATGAGGGAATAAGCAATCTCCGATTCGTGGAGCGCGACGCTCCACGGTGTTTCGGACAACTGCTCGAAGAAACTCAGAAAAGACATTCCCATCCCGTGGAGCTACGATCGCGGGTGCGACGTAACAGTGGCAAAGCTCGCGGCGGCCGACTGGTTCATCGCGGACTTGATCCCTGTCCCCCGACCTTACCGGCAAGCGGGGAGGGTAGGGTGGGCGCGCAGACGATACTCGCGCAGACCACACTCCTGGGATGGCCGGGACAAGCCCGGCCATGACCAAGTGGGGAACCGCTACGCGTTTTTACCCCTATATGTGCGTCGCTTCAGACGAAACGCGATCTCTTATGAGATCTATTGGGTCTTAGGCGCGGCCCCGGGGGTCAACTCGTAGGGAGCACCGGTTCCGGAGGAGCCGAGAAACAGCTTGCGTCCATCTGGGAACGTCAGATCCCTGCCGTTGGCGCGATTCGTCCCGTCTTTCGACTGGTACCCATCGATTGCGATCTCGGTGCCAGGCACAAGTGAATCCTTGGTGAATCCACGGCGGAACAGGACATTCGGCGTACCCGCTTCGATTGCCCAGTTTGCGACCGTACCGTCGGTGTTCTTGACGTCGACGTGCAACCAGGTGTGGGGATTGACCCATTCCATTTTCGTGATCGTCCCCTTGAAATTCACCGGCTTGTTGGCGTCAAACTCCGCGGCAAACGCGTGGTGTGCCGAGGCCGAAGACGCCCATCCGGACATCGCGAAACCCATGCAGACTGCTAAGGCAAGCTTCGTTCGCATCGATTTTCTCCTCCACTATAGAACCAAGAAAGGGCACCCCCCGTCCGTCTTACCTGCCATACCATTGATAGAAGAGATCGCCTGGCGGCACCTTGCGCGTGATATCGACCGTCATCGTATCGCCTTCCCAATGCTTGACCAGCGGCTGCTTGCGAAGATTTCCGTACATGAACTCCTCGACGAATTCGTTGCAGCGAAACTCGAGGAGCTGCATGTTCGGTTCGGCGCGCCGGTAGATCGGCAAGGCGATGCGCCACGGCCGCGCGAAGACCTTGGGATCCTCGATCGTCACTTCGTACCAAATGACGTCAGGCGATCTCAGCGTGAAGCGCTCGACGAGGTGCAGTGCGTCGCTGTGAAAATTGCCGGCCCGGTCAAACCAGGTCCGATCATTGAAATTCGTCACGTCGACGACGAGCGTGTCGCCGTCCCATCGTCCGACCGAGTGGCCCATCCAGGTGTCGTCGGGCGGCCCGTCGACCTTGTCCAGATGAATCGTGCGCGCCGTGTTCGAGAAGGCGTAGGCAAAGTGAATCTTGTTGGTGCTCTGCGTGATCTGGAACGGATGGGGCAGGTACATCGCCCGCGGAATGCCTGGCAAGTAGCACTTCAGCTCCGGATCGCGGTCAATCCAGCTCTCGGCGTTCGTCTTCTTGATCGCCAGGGCTTCCGGCTTGTAGGGGATCTCTCCGTCGCCCTGCACAACGCCGAGCGAGCCGGGTACGGCGCCGGCGGCGCCAAGCGCGAGAACCGGCGCCGCCGGCACCCGCGCATAGTCATAAGGATAAACGCCCTGCTGCGTGACGGCGGCCGGACGGGCCGCATGCGCCTGCAAGTCCCAGTTGGCCTCGTTGTTGGCCTGCCAGATGCCGCTGAAGTTGGGCTTGCCGCCGACGGCGGCGGGGCGTGCGCTCTGCGCTTGACCCGATGTCTGCGTGATGGACGCCGAAATCACGGCGCCGACAGCGGCGGCCGCAATGGCGACCGTTATCGTTGAACCTAAGTATCGGCCGCGCATAGTGCACTCCTCCCTGGCTTTACTTGACGCTACTGTAACGACCTACTGTAACGACGACCTACTGTAACGGATCATCTTCGACGCCGACAAAGTCTGTGGCGCTGTCCTTTGTCGCCGGATGCGGACCTCGTCCCTCCGCAAAGGCGAACTCTTCCGTACGCGCTCCCCGCATCAGTCCCGGCAGACCATAGTTTCCTTCGATGCAGCGGGGCTCGTAATAAAGTCTGTTCTCCTGATCGCTCTGCTTGGCGAACTCTTGGCGGACTGTCCAGGCCTTAGTCCACACCGCCGGATCTTCGATCGTGACAACGTACTCCAGCGAAGCCGGCCCGGTGCGCGTCCAGCGCTCGACCAAATGCAAGTTCTCGCGCGAGCCCTGAAAGTCCGTCTTCGGGCTGAAGTTCGTCACGTCGACGACGAGTGTATTCCCTTCCCAGTGACCACGCGAGTCACCGTACCACTGGCGGACATTGGCCGGCAAGTGCGGACGTCCGTCCATCACGACGTTGCGCTGCCACCCTTGCCCCTGACTTACGTCGTAGAAGATCGAGATGCCGCCCGGCGTCTGCACGATCCGGCGAAAGCTGCCGGCTGGGCTGCCAAACTCTGGTAATCCGCCGGTCAAGCATCGGTCCGCCAACGAGTCGTCCTCCGGACCGTCATGGCGATTCATACGCGCCGTGTTGTAGCGAGGAGGAAGTTCCGCCATTCGCGGCGATGGGGTCGGATCGTATTTGCCGCCACTACACGCCACCGATTTGCTCCGGCACGTCTCGGTCGCTTGCAACAGCGCAAGACGGAATTCCCGGTCGGCGCCGGCCATTTTCTGAGCCTCCGGCGTCAGTGGCGGAATCCGGCCGCTGGCCGGATCGAAAATCATCGACGTGCGCGCGCCGGTGCGCTTTTGGGAAAAGAACAGCGCGTTGTAGGCACCGGCGACATCGAGCTCGGTCCCGCGCTCCACCCGCCTGTCGCGACGGAGCAGTGCCGATCGCTCTCTGTCCAACTCGGCGCGCTGCGCCGCGGTGAAAAATTCTTGGCTTGCATACCTTGGGGAGCGTTGCAGGGGCGTGTCGGTTTCGTCGGTCCAAATCCCCTGCAGATCAGGTTCGCCCCAGGGCGTTTTCAGCGCTGGGGCCGGCGGCGTGACGGAAGCCGCCGGAGCCTGGGCCGATGCCCGTGTCATGGGCACCGAAACGAGGGCGCCGGCAGCGGCAGTGGCAATCGCGACCGTTAGCATTGAGCTTGACAGCCGGTCACGCACGATGGTCTCCCTTTACCTTCAATCGACTTATTGCAGCGGATCGGCCTCAAACTCAACACCCTTTATGCTGTCCCTGGTTCTCGGATCAGGCCCCCGTCCCTCCGCAAAGGCGAACTCTTCGGTGCGCCGGC
>Ga0257155_1000020_pt1 | contig 8300 bp, 9 predicted proteins | sample NI19A_FD_185945 | JGI IMG/M metagenome (GOLD analysis project Ga0257155, IMG submission 185945) | Soil microbial communities from H.J. Andrews Experimental Forest, Oregon, United States - NI-19-A | ecosystem: Environmental > Terrestrial > Soil > Temperate forest > Bulk soil | place: USA: Oregon... | reverse complement strand
GCGGCGGTCGAGACCGCTATCAACAGATTGTTGGCCGCCCGCCGCGAAAGTGTTGGTGCCATCTGGTCGCCTCGTCTCTCCATCCGGGCCCCAGACATGGCGCTTTGACCATCGTTCGATAAGCCAATATTATCCGCACGACCCATTCGGAGTTACCGATCAATGCGCCAACCAGAGTTCGCCGAGTTGAGTGCCTTCGCGGCGGTCGCAGAGCGGAGCAGCTTCGCCAAGGCGGCCGCGCATCTGGGCATTTCACGGTCGACGCTCAGCGAGATCATCCGCGGGCTCGAGGAAAAGCTCGGTGTTCGGCTGCTCAATCGCACGACGCGCAGCGTCGGGCTGACCGAGGTCGGAGAGCGGCTATTGGGTCAGCTGCAGCCCTTGCTCGACAACTACGAGGCGGTTGTCGAGTCGATCAATGGATTCCGCGGCAAACCGGCGGGACGGCTGCGCCTCAGCGTGCCCCGGCCGGCGTTGGGATCAGTGATCGAACCGATCCTTGCACGATTTCTCGCGGCGCATCCTGCGATCAGCCTCGAAATATCCGTCGATAGGGCGCTGATCGATATCGTACGCGAACGTTTCGACGCCGGAATTCGGCCGGGTCGTCGAGTCGAGAAGGACATGATCGCAATTCCTGTCGGCGACGAAACGCGTCCGATCGTCGTCGCCTCGCCGGATTATTTGCGTGGGCGAGCCAGACCAAAAGCGCCTGGCGATCTCCACGCCCATAACTGCATCAACCTGCGCTTCGCGAGCGGCGAATTGCATCGCTGGGCATTCGAAAAGCGCGGCAAGAAGCTGGAGGTCACGGTTGACGGATCTCTGACCGTCAACGACGGGGATCTGGCGGTGCGAGCGGCCCTCGACGGAGTCGGCATATGCCGTGTATTGAGCGACTACGTCACGCCGCTGATCGCGCAAAAGCGGCTCGTTCCCCTGCTGGAAGACTGGGCACCGCGCGCGACGACATTTTATTTGTACTATCCCAGTCGGCGCCAAAACCCGGCGCCGCTTCAGGCGCTGATCGAGTTCGTGCGGCCGAACGTACGAAATGCCGACAGCTCACGATCAGCCGCACTGACGAGGTGATCGCGTAGCGGTTCGCTGAATGTCCGAAATGGGTGTGCGCCGTGACAAGGCGGCGTTTTCCAGTGGGTGCAAGGCCCACCCGGCGACCGCTCCAGCCGGAAGCAACCGGAGCAGCCAAGGAGGTAACGAACTGGCTGAAGCCTTCGGAATGCGTGTCACGAATTGGTGACAGCGCGAGTGTGCAGGCCGCAACGAAAGTGAACGCTGAGCAAATCTCGAAAAGGACGATGCGCAGGCCGACCCGACAACCCTTTCGGGGAAGGCTGATACGGCTGATTACCGAGCGAAATTATCCGCCCAGACGCTGCGCCGGGATAGTGGCGGCAGCATGTACACAAGGAAATCCGCCCCGCGCTGCGCATGCGACGCCGCGCTGAATACCGCCCGCTTCTCGTTCTTCAAGACCTTGATCCACGACTCGATATAGGTCTCCGAGACGATTTGATTGGTCACCTTAGTATAAACATCTGTTCCCATTGCCTTTTCCTTCCTTGGCTGCTGGTTTGCGCCATGCAAATCGACTAGCCGCGCGGCAATGAGCGGGGGTTGGCTGTCACAGGCCGGAAAACGAGCGGGGTGGTGCGGGCCGGAGCCCCTCTTTCTTGGGGGCGACTACACGGCCCGCCGTTTTCCGCCCCCTGTTCTTTCAGGGGGCTTGGCCTTGACGGCCTGGGGGCCGCAGGCCCCGATTTCACCAATACAAAGTGCGCGCGAATGCGCGCTCACTCAGGCTGTGCTAGATGTTTTCGATGATTGTAGCTGGAAATGCGTCTGAAGTTCTGTGGGGCGACGGCAACTGGATATTCCTAGGGTATGACTGCGGCGCAGCGAAATCCGCAGGCGCCGCACGCTAGCACTCAGGACTTTGATCTGAGATAGGTGACCATTCCGATGACATCTTCGGCAACCAGCCTGCCAATCGGTCCGCTGGAGTAAACCGCGTTCAGAACCCGGCCATCCGGATCGAGCAAGAATCCCGTCGATTGAAGGTAGCGCGGCACCTCGTTGGTGTACGCCCCGGTGAGGGCCGCGACCTGGTCCGCGTCGGCGCTATGCCCAACGGGAAAGCGCAGCTTGTGTTTTTCGATCGTACCGATTGTCGTGGCTTCATTGTCAACGGATAGTGCAATGACCTTGATACCCGTTTCCGCGAGTTTATCGCTTGCCCGCTGGAAGCCCCCAAGCTGGGCCTGACAATAAGGACACCACCCGCCGCGGTAGATCAGGACGACGCCATACGACTCTCGAAGGGATCGCGGAATTTGGACGGTGCCTCCGCCAACCGCCGGAATATCGAGGGATGGAAAGACCTCACCATTTTGCAGGCGTCTCATGGAGGGAACTCCTCTGAAATGGACTGATTAGTCCAGTACAGCAAGGCCCGACTGGACTGTCAAGTCCAATTGCTTTAATGTGCTGAAATGGCGGCGAATGACACCCCTACCCTGACCGCTCGTGGAGCGGCGACGCGCTCGCGCATCGTCAACGCCGCCGCCGATCTGATCTATGACCATGGGGTGGACCGGACGAGCCTGGACGAGGTGATGGCCGAGAGCGGCGTAAGCAAGTCGCAGCTCTATCATTACTTTGCCGACAAGGACGCGTTGGTTCTCGAGGTGATCGTGCTTCAGACCGAGCGCGTCCTCGGAGCACAGGAGCCACATCTGGGCGCTCTGGATTCTATCCGCGCTCTGCAGTCATGGCGAAACGCGATCGTCCAACTCGACAAGCGCACGCATTCCGGAGGATGTCCACTGGGATCATTGGCCAGCGAACTGGCGAATGACTCCGAAACCGCGCGAAAACGCCTCGCCGCCGGCTTTGAGATGTGGAGCAACAGCATCGAACGTGGGCTCACGAAGATGCGCGAACGCGGCGAGCTTGCAGCATCTGCGGATCCGCATGAATTGGCGATCGCTTTGCTGAGTGCGGTCCAGGGTGGGCTTCTCTTGGCCAAGACAATGCGAACGAGCCGTCCCCTGGAAATTGCGATCGACATGGCGATCAGCCACATCGCAAGGCACATGACCACTGGATAAGAGCCCCGACCACTCAGCCGATCAACACCGCGACGATGAAGGCGGAGATGACGGTCGCACTCGGCCTTGGGCCATTTGCGGAAATCACTAGCCCTTGTGAGGAACGCGAATTGCAATAGCTTTGAAGGGACGACGATGAAAATTCGGCACGTTCGATTTCTGCATTTGGCCGCTGGTGCTGCCGCGCCCTCCCGCCACCAGGCGCTCATGTATGGACGGCGCCCGCGGTGCATGTATGGACGGCGCCCGCGGTGCAAGAGGAATCTGACTATCAGCGAAGCGTTCGGGTGCGGTCATGTATTCGGCCTTTGAGTGCAGCCGTGTGGCCGCTGGCCCTGATGTGATCCGCTGATCGGTCCCAAACAGACTCACGCGTTCTTTCCTCGCATGACCCAAAAACGGGTTTTCCGATCGACGGTCTCGACCGTTTCGCATCAATGTCTTCATCACCCCTGCAGTTCGTGAACGCGGTTACATCTCCTCTTCTCTTCCTCGCCGAGCCCCTTTAGGCAGTTTCAGCAAGCTCAGGCGCCCGATAGGTGCCACCATGGGCCAGCAGTGCCCAGGCCATGCGCGCCATCTTGTTGGCGAGCGCCACCGCCACGACCTTGAAGGGTCGCCGCGCCAGGAGTTGCGTGAGCCAGGGATACTTCCCGGGATTCTCCTGGGCGCGCCGCAATACGGCGATCGCCCCGACGACGAGAATGCGCCGCAAGTAGCGGTCGCCCTGTTTGGAGATCGGTCCGAGCTTCTGCTTGCCCCCGGTCGAATCCTGCCGCGGCACCAGCCCGATCCAGGCCGCGAAATCGCGTCCCGACCGGAAGATAGTCGGGTCTGCCACCGTCGCCACGATCGCAGTCGCCCCGATAACCCCGATGCCCGGGATGGCCTCAACCCGCTGGCTCGCCTCGCTCGAGCGATGCTGCATCTTGATCCGCTTTTCGATCGCTCCGATGACACTCTCCAACGCCTCAAGCTGCGCAGCCAGCACGATGACGCTGGCCCGTGCATCGATCGGCAACCGCGTGTCCTGTTCGTCCGTCACGATCGCGCGCAATTCGTTGACCCCGGCGTTGCCCTGCGCCGCCACGACCCCGAGCTCGGCCAGATGCGCCCGCAAGGCGTTGATGATCTGGGTGCGCTGGCGTATCAGCACATCGCGCGTGCGATGCTGCATCAACTGACCCTGCTGTTCGGCCGATTTGATCCGCACGAAGCGCATGGTCGGTCGCCGAACCGCTTCGCAGATCGCCTCGGCGTCAGCCGCATCGTTTTTGTTGCGCTTAACGTAGGCCTTCACATCCTTCGCCGGCATCAGGCGCACCTCGTGGCCGAGCTTCGTCAGCTCGCGCGCCCAATAATGCGCCGTGGCACAGGCTTCCATGCCGATCAGGCACGGCGGCAATGCCTTGAAAAACGTAATCACCTGGCTGCGCCGGAGTTGCTTCCTCGCAACTACCTTCTCCTTGGCGTCGATCCCGTGAACCTGAAATACGTTCTTGGCGATATCTAAACCGATCGTGGTAATTTGCATCTGGACGGCTCCCCTCATGTGATTCGTCTGCGACGATCACTCTATGGCACTTCGATGCCGGGAGCGGGCGCCGTCCACCACATCAGACTCGGCCGCGTCGACCACCTCGCCGGCGCGCGTATTCGCGGCCGGTGCTCCTCGGTAAGCGGACCCATTTCGGTCCGGTCGGATCGGGGCAGCCTTGGGCCATCACCGGCTCAAATTTCGACCCGTCCCTTCCCCGTTCTTGGCACCGCGGATTTTAGTTGACCATAATATATTCGTTATATAGCATAATGCTTATATAACGAAAGACGACGGATGTCAAACCTAGATGCCGCTTTCTCGGCGCTCGCGGACCCAACACGTCGAGCGATCCTTGCCCGTCTCGCTTTGGGCGAGGCGACCGTCATGGAACTGGCCGAGCCATTCGAAATGACGCAGCCCGCCATCTCTCGCCACCTCAAGGTGCTCGAGGGCGCTGGGCTGATCATGCGACGGGTCGAGGGAACGAAGCGACCCTGCCGGCTTTCGCCTGACGGGATCACTGAAATCGATCAATGGCTCGGGAAGTTGCGCGAAGCATTGGCCGCAAATTATGAGCGGCTGGACGAGGTTTTGGCCACCATCAAACCCAAGAACCGAAAGGACCCGCCATGAGCAAGCTTACACTCAGGACCGAAGGCGACCGGCACGTTGTCGTCACCCGTCGCTTCGCGGCAACGCCGGAGGCGGTCTACCGCGCACACACCGAGCCGAAGCTGATCCAGAGATGGATGCTCGGCCCGGACGGATGGACCATGCCTGTTTGTGTCTGCGACGCGCGTCCCGGCGGCAAGTTCCGCTACGAGTGGTCCGACGGAAAAGGTAGGGGCTTCTATATAACCGGCGAGTTCATGGAGCTGGAGCCGTTCAGCCGAATTGTGCACGTCGAGCGAATGCATTTGCCGGATCCGACGCCAGACAACCACATCGAGACGCGCTTCGACGCGGACGGTGGTGGCACGCTTATGATTATGCGCATGACGCTTCCAGATGCCGCGGCGCGGGCCGCGATGCTCGCGACCGGCATGGAGCAGGGCATGGAAGCGAGCTACGTCCGGCTTGAATCAATCGACTGAGCCAAGAACGTTCTTCGAGAGCTAACTAGGAGACCATCTATGATATCGATACCGCAGATCTTTCAGACAAAGGCCGAGGCGGCCGCTGTCATTCACCTGACCGTGCCACGCAGCGAAATGAGGAAGGTATTTGGCCCTGCCGTCGGCGAGTTGATGGCGGCACTTGCCGAGCAGGGCGTAAAGCCCAGCAGTGCTGTCTTCGCCCACCATCTCAAGATGAGCCCGGATACCTTCGATTTCGAATTAGGCGTGAAAGTTGCGGCGCCTGTAAAGGCAACTGGACGCGTGAAACCGGGCGAGCTTCCTGCAACAAAGGTTGCCCGCACCATTTACAGCGGTCCCTACGAGGGCCTGCCGTCAGCCTGGGGTGAGTTCGACGCGTGGATGAAAGCGAACAACCACGAGAAGGCCGAAAGCCTTTGGGAGCTGTATTCCGTCGGACCGCAGTCGATGCCTGATCCGGCGAACTGGCGCACCGAGTTGAACCGACCGCTAAAGAGCTGATCCTGCGACCAACCGCGAGAAGCAGATAAAGGCCGACCGTCGTCGCCACGGCGATCGCCCGCGAGCTGTCGGCCTTCATCTGGGCGATCAATCGCGAGGTCGTGGAATCTCATGCAACGGCGAACCAGTAGACCGGGGTCATGGACCGCTCGAGCTTTGGAGGGCTCGACCGGCCCACAACCCCTCCGCCCTCACACGTAGCAACAGGCTAATAACAGCGAAGCATCATCGAACATCAACGTGCAGAAGCGAGGGCAGGACCACGGCAAGGGGAACTCCCGAGCTTACTACGTGGCCGATCACATGATCGACACCCGATCTCAGACAGGGCACAGACACAGACAGGTGCCGCCCGAGATGTTGTAGGAATTTGTTTAGCGCAATCTCCGGTACGCTGAAGTTATCTGATCAGGCTGCTACGTCAACGATCTGAGCAGATGGTTTTTGTGAAAGGGTCTGCCACCCATCAACCTTTCGCATGATGATCTGTCCCGACGCCAGCAGCGCCCAAAACAGCATGGCTGCGGTGTTGGCGGATGGCAGCACGGTTTGCGTTTTAATGCGTCGTTTGAACTCTTCGTGCAATCGTTCGATGGCGTTGGTGGTTCTGACGCTTTTCCATTGGCTTGGCGGCAGGCTCAACCGGCTATCTCGGCCTGAATGTTGTCGGCTTCTATCTATTGAAGGCAAGGAAAGTGTTTCTCTTCTTAGGCGAACGCAATGGACTGGCGATGCAGTGCCATGTCCTCAGCGATGTTCCGCCGACCGAGATCGCAAAGCGCTTGTCGGAATGCATTGGCTTCGATCCACGATGGCTCCTTACCATCATGGCCGCCGCGCCGAACCGCACGAGCTCGGTCGATCGTTGGCCACGTCGAACGGAAAGCCCTTCAGGGATTGAGCTATTGATACTGTGCCATGCAAACACATTCCCGCCAACGGAAGCGAAACTCCGTCCTTAGCCTACAGCGCATTGCACGAAGCGCGCCCCGAGCCGTAGCCGGCGCTCATTGGGAGGGGCCATCGCAACTGACGTCCGTTCGGGGTCATAAAGAGACGTACTCGACCGCGTCGCCTCATGACCGCTGTACCTTCGATTGCGGAAGATTTGGCGAGGCCGGGACGAGGCGCCGAGGCCGCGCCACAGTGCCGATCATTGCCGGGTTGTGCCAAAAACAACACTTGCCTCCCCCGCCCCTTCACTCGCGATCAGGATCTCGGGCAGCATCAAGCAGCTCATGCTCACGCCACCATTGAGGTCGTCATACATGCGAATTCACCAAGCCGACGAGTTCGCGTTGCATGACGAACGATCCTTGCGGCAAACCGCAATCCTACTCAAAGTGCCTGAGGTCCGGGCGCGCCTGTCCATTCCAAACTGGCATAAGCAGGCCATCGGCGCCGACGAGAAGTCTTCCTTGCCGACCCGAACGTGTTGATTGTTGTCCACGCAATTGTTTTGGAACCAGATCGGATTGCGGTGCGCTGATAGCTTCTTGTTATTGTCCAGGGACGGGTCACAGCATGGTCGTAGGTGGTGATCTCGTCGTAGAGAATGTGGATCAGAGAGAGGCGCTCCCTGAACCAGCCCTGATTGTCGCCGAGCTCGAGAAGCGGCTCGAGTTCCTGGACGGCGAAACGATCGCTATCGAGATCTGGGGCGTGAGCGGACGAGACTGTCCGTTTTTCGACGTTCGGAGCCATCCCCGGTTGTGGCGTGCTATCGAGAGAATCTCGGGCTCAGGCCGATGTACTCGTCGAAACCCACCTATTTTGCCTGCAGTCCCTCCGCGCCGCGATCTCGTTGCTGCTGGCTTTCCCCCACTCTTCATGATGATCAGGTCGATTCGATCTCACAAGCGCTCAACTGGATATCGCGGCCGCGGTCACGACCGCTGCTCATTGCCATCTAGGCTCGGATTGAGGAGACCGACCCACTTCGCCCAGGTTCATCATTGCTCCTGAACAACCAGCGATCGATAACTGCCGCGAGAACTTGCTGAGTTAACGTGTAAAAAATCATGGGCAGAA
>Ga0257155_1000015_pt1 | contig 8844 bp, 10 predicted proteins | sample NI19A_FD_185945 | JGI IMG/M metagenome (GOLD analysis project Ga0257155, IMG submission 185945) | Soil microbial communities from H.J. Andrews Experimental Forest, Oregon, United States - NI-19-A | ecosystem: Environmental > Terrestrial > Soil > Temperate forest > Bulk soil | place: USA: Oregon... | reverse complement strand
ATTCGCTAGACCCGGTGGCAAAATCGGAGGCATAGCTGGGTTGCTCGTGTCCCGGAAATATCCCAATTGGCCATTTGCTAAGCATTGCCGGCGCCAAACTTTGGCGCCGCGCCCGAGGTTTTGTCTACCTTCTGCTTCCCTACGACCAGCGGACGCGGCTCCGTGACACACAGGTTCGTCGGCAGTGGGTCAAGAGCGGCAGTGCAGCCCGGCACCGTTTGATGACCGGTGTACTTTCAACTGCGGAAGTGGCTGCGGGGACATCTCATTCCTAGAGCTTGACTTGAACCCCGCCTTTGCCGGCGGGGTTTTCCACATACCGATCACGGTGGGCATATCTGATGACGGCGTCGCCGCATCGCAAAACGTCACCTCAGCGCGGGTGAGCTATTGCGGGCTGAGGCTGAGTGAGATGTTGACCAGCGATGGAGCAATTCTGGCAGGTTCTCCAGCGTTACCGCCGATCCGTTTGGCCGATTTTTCCATATGGCCTCGGAGAGCTCTATCATCTCGCCATAGGTCAGACTCTGAATTACGGTCGCTATTTCATCGAGAGGCTGCGGCGGTTGTCGCTTTACCTCTCGCAGGCTTAAGGTTGCCTCAGTGTTCGTCTCACCGCCGCGATGACCTCGCGTATCAGCTTCATTCGAGGGACTGTCGGACGCCTCAATTTCCCCACCGCTTTCTCCGTAGATTGCCTCTAATTGAAAAGCAGCAGGCGCACGATGCCGTTCCAGAATGCGCGGCAACTGCATTCTTTTGGGAAATTCACCTTCAGCCATGCTGCTACCTACCAATTGGCGGACCACGCGCACGGCCCAGTGCCGGCCGGGGTCCGCGGATGCTTAACCATTGGCCGCCCATAGGCGAGCTCCGGCGGCCCTGCCGATCGCATGTGGCCGTCAGCGCACCATCGGTGCCTGCGACGGTCGCGGAACGGGGTTGCGTTGTGGCGCAAGGGCCGGCCGCGGGGAAGGTTCTGAGTTCTTGTAGAGCACTTCGACCGCCTGCAGTTTGGTGATCTCACGCGTCATCTGCTCCTCGTCGGCCGCGAGTTGGTCGAAACCGTGTGTCATCTGCTGTCGACGCGGCGATCCCATCGACGTTGCGCGTCATCTGCGGTATTTCGCTTTAGCCCCAATGTTCGGATGCCGACGCTATCAGCAATATTCCAATTGAAGGCCATTTTTCGGCCCACGGAATGCCTGATCGGCCGTGCGTAATCCTTCCCGCGTGCGGTTCTACGCGGTGATGACATCTGCACGCGACCCTGGTCCCCTTCTCGAAGCCCCCTGAAGGGAGATTGGTGTCTTGTTTCGACGTCCGGCCCCGCCCTCAGCACGGGACCGGTGAGTCCGTCGAAGTAGCCGCGGGCCCCAGGCGCGTGGAGGGGGTGTTGGGAAATGCGCCGGGGCCAACGTGGGTCTGATCGCGTCCGGAGAATCATCAGCCGCGCGCCAACAAAGCAACCATGCGCGTCTGTTGTCGGTCGGCTTTTCGACACGTTTGACAAGGATGTAAGCGGCGTGTCCGCCCTGCAACACTCTGCGAAGGCGATCGAAGGCTGACTGGCGTTGCGCGCGCGTCAGAGGCTCCGACGTGTTTACTCCGTCCATCATCGCCCTCATGGAGGTTGATGGGCGCTAGCAGAGGAGGTGCATTGATGTTGGATGCATTGAATCGAACGGAACGTTATCGCGAACTGGCAGAGGAGTGCCGCCGCCTTGCGGCGACTAGCCTTTCGACCCAAATGAGAACTCGCTATTCGCGCATGGCCGAGGATTACAGCAAGCTGGCGCTGGTTGAAGGGCGTACGGGCCTGCACCAACTAGCCGCGCTGGCGACGATTGTAGAAAATACCATGGCAAACTCAATGAGTGCTGTTGCTCAGGATCGAGGAACCTAACTGCCGACACTCTCAATGAGACTGGCGCCTCGGGTAGGGGCGGAACACGCCGCAGTTAGCCAGCGTTTTGCCGCCGGCCCTGCCTGCCGGTTTTGAGGGCCGGGACGGGCCCCGGATGTTGATCCTGGTCATCGTGCCCAAGCAGCCCAATGGCACGCCCGGCAAGAAGCCGCCAGCGCCATCGCTGTGGCGCCCGAAGGCCCGGCGTAGGGTGGGCAAACGATGACGCTGGTGCTCTGCAGGATGCGCGCCCATGCCCGCATCGAGGGGTGGAGCGACCAGGATGCCTGGAGTGTCGACGATTACGTCGTGGTCGACGAAAGGCGGATCGAATACGCCGTTGTCGAGGATACGGTAGTCGGCCGCATCTACAAGGAGACGATTCACGGGGAACCGAAGTGGCGCTGGTTTCTGCAGACGGTACCGGCTCCCCACCGAACGAGGGCATGGCAGATACCTTGGAGGAGGCAAAAGCGGCCGCTACGGGGAGGTCAAGCGCGGGAAATAATGGGCCACACTGTGGATAGTGGGGAGAGAACCTGCTTTCCGATCTCTTCGTGTCGGCTCTCCGACAATCGCTGGCGGCCCACTCAGCTACATGGCGGTCGCTTGTCTAAGACTACTCCAAGACTACCCCCAAACACACATTTGACTCGCCCCGCCTTAACGGTGGGGGTTTCTTTTAGACGTGCCGCGCGCCCGGCTCGTATTACGGATGCGGGGCTGGAAGGCGCGAGAGCCTGAAGGCTGGCAGCAAGACGGTCGAGGTCGCCCGCATCAGGATCACGGACGCCGGCCGGAGGGCGATCGAAGAGTGACGCACGGTCTGGCCCGGAACAGCCCCGCCGAGGATTCGTTATTGTCATGCCGGCGCCTGTCACGACGCAAGGCTTTGGAGGCATGGAGAAGAAATCACCTGATCCGCAGGGGGCTCCGGTGTTGTCCTGGGACGTGTATCGCCAGGCCCACAAAGCCATATGGCTCCGCACCGTCGAGGCGACCGACGCGACGCTATCGAGAAGGTGGCAAAGGAGCGTAACATTCCGGCCAACAGGCTGATAGCGACGCGGCACCGATAACGCGCCTCCTAAGCATGAGGAACTACACGACCGGGGCACCCGTTGTCCTTTGCTTTCATCCAGTTCAGTGCTGGATTTGAAAATGAGCATTCACAGATTAATCACACTGAGCGTAGCGGTACTCGCCGTGTCGGCATCAAGCACTTACGCTGGCACATGCTCCCGGTGTAGACCTGCGTGCGCCGCCGGTTTGAGCTTACCCCAAAGCGTCGGCGCGATGATGCACCGTCAGTCGACACGCGGCTCTGTGGCCGCCGCCGAGAAAAGGCTTGCGAGTATGGCGTGCGGAAGCGCTCGATTGCCCCGGCGCGCACGCCATTGACGCCATCCACAGTTAACATTGACCGCGTCAGCCGACTCACAACACAGTCGCATCGATCACCCCATCCCTGGGGATGATTGACGCCTCACTAGCCCGCGCCGTTATCCCCGACGCGGGCTTTTTCGTGCGATGTCGCCCTGGCGACGCCCCGCGCTATTCCCAACATGCGAATGAGCTGACGCGCCGATTCACGACCGTATGCCGGGCGTACTGGCAAGGCGGCCATCAGGCTGCGGCTGAATGGCGAGACCCTGCACGGAGCTTCTGAGGCCAACCACTGGGGATCGCCTTCGCATGTGGCCGGTGTCGAGGCGCGTTAACAAGACCGGCACCGGCGATGATGACCCCACGCTCCTCGACGAGGTTGCGGCCTGATGCCTGAACCGCCCTATCGCAACCGCGGCCCCAAAGTGGCCGAACTCATGCAGAAGCGAGCGGCTGAGGAAGCCGCCCATGAAGCCGAACGTGCCGCCCGGGAGGCCGCGCTACGCGTTGTCGAGCGCTGGAACGTGGAGCGATCACCGCTGTGGTCGCCAACGATCCGGTGCGCCGTCGTCGCCGGAACGCCGTGGCTTGACGTTTACTGTCCAGGCTGTCGCACCAGCCGAGCGATCGATATCCGCACCCTGGACCGTCACCCGCTGGCGTCAGTCGGAAGCTTGGTGCTTGGCTTGCGGTGCTCATGGTGTCCGGGCAATGCGCCGATGCCTGTGCTCACCGGGTTGCATGCTGTGCCGCCGGCCGCGAGATGGAGCAAAGGTATGCCAATGGAATTTCTGCACGGCCGCCCTCTCAGTCCGGAAGAGCTTGAGTTGCTCCGCCAGCAGATTGAGGAGGGCTTCGATAACATCGCTGAGGTCGATCCCGAAATCCGCGGCATTGTCGCTCGCAATTGGCCTCACCTGTTGTCCAAGCTTCCGCCGGAAGAGGACTGACGCTACGGCCATTCCGAACTGGATAGAGCGACGGGACAGCGAGCCCGGTGGCCGCAATTACCGGCCATTGTGAAGTCGGCCGCTGTGGAGGCGTGAGAGGCTGGCCTGGGCGCTTGGCCGACGGATCTCCCCGGTCGCAATCCGCATGACGAGGCCGCGGGCCTTGGCGGTTTTGAGCACCTAAGCATTGCGTGCGCTACTGCAATGGATCGTCCCGAACCGACTGCACACCACCGACGCTGTCCGTGGTTCTCGGATCGGGGCCGCGTCCCTCCGCGAAGGCGTGCTCTTCCACGCGTCGCCCGTGCAGCAGCCCCGGCAGGCCGAAGTTTCCCTCGATGCAGCGCGGCTCGTAATAGATCCTGTTTTCCTCGTCAATCTGTCGAGCGAACTGCTGCTTGATGGTCCACGGTCGGGTCCACACGGTCGGATCTTCGATCAGGGCCTCGTACGCGAGGGTCCTTGGCCCAGTGCGCGTCCAGCGCTCGACCAAATGCAGGTTCTCGCGCGACCCGAAGACGTCGGTCTTGGGACTGAAATTGGTCACGTCGACCACAAGAGTTTCGCCCTCCCAATGGCCGCGCGAGTCGCCGAACCACTGACGAATAGTAGCAGGCAGGTGAGGACTGCCGCTCATGACAATGTTGCGCTGCCAGCCCTGGCCCTGGTTCACGTCGTAGAAGATCGAAATCCCGCCCGGCGTCTGCACGATCCGGCGAAAGCTGCCGCCGAACAGGCTGCCGAACTCGGGCAGCCCGCTGCGTAGGCAGCGGTCCTGCAACCCGTCGTCCTCCGGCCCGTCGGCGCGGTTGAGGCGCGCATTGTTGACGGCGTGGTAGCGCGGCGGATTTTCGGCAAAGCGTGGCGAGATCGTCGGATCGTACTTGCCTCCGGCGCACACCGGCTCCTGGTTCTTGCAGGCATCGGTCGATTGCATCAGCGCGAGGAAAAATTCCCGGTCGGCCGCTGCGGCACGCTGGGCTTGCGGAGTCTGCGGCGGCAGACGGCCGTTGGGCGGATCGACGATCATCGACGTGCGCGTGCTGGCGTGTTTAATGGTCAGGAACGTCGTGTTGTAGGCGCCGCCGACATCGACCGCGCTGCCGCGCTCCTGACGCGGGTCGTTGCCGTAATGGGCAGCGCGCTGACGGTCCAACTCCTCCCGCTGCGTCTCGGTGAAGAATTCCTGGTTTCCGAAGCGGGCGGGGCGCTGCAGGGGCGTGTCGAATTCTTCGGTCCAGATCCCTTGAAGATCGGGCTCGCCCCACGGCGTTTTCAGCGCCGTATCGGAAGACGCCAGAGCTTGAGCCGAAGCGGCAAGCACCGAAATGGCCGCACCGACCGCGGCCGCTGTAATGGCGACGGCGAACATCGAGGTTGAGCGATCGTCCATCGTGACCTCCCTTGTGTCTTGCAAATGGTCGCTGTTCGCCCAACCAGCGGCTAGGATTCTGCGAGCATCTTCTCGGAAGCGAGGTGCACGCTTAAGGGCCCAGAATTCGGACGGATGATCGATCACTGTCCCCAGCAGATGGCCATTTATAGTCGTCCGCATCGGGCGGGCGCTTATCGAGTCGCCTGTTCCGGCGCCCGCTGCACGATCTCGATGCGCGCGCCCCACGGGTCAGTGATATAGGTGATGATCACGCCGGTGGCTTCATTCTTCCGCGGCGGCTCGTCAAGCTTGATCCCCTCCGATTCAATCTTACGCACAAAGGCGGCGTGGTCCTTCACGTCGACGCCAAAGTGGTCGAGCACGCGACCCTTGGTTGGTGCCTGCTTGGTATCGGCTTTGGTGAAGCGGATTTGCGCGCCCGGAATATCAACGACCGGGGCGTTGTTACGCGTGCCGGCCTTCCCGCCAAAGGTCATTGCATACCAGGCCTGTGCCTTGGAAATTTCGGCTTCAGGGAGGAAGAGGTGAATGTGCTCGTGTTTGATCGGCACCGACTGAGTTTTGTCCTCGAGAATTTCGATGCGCACGCCGTCCGGCGTCTCCACGAATGCCTGGTCGAGCCGGTTGTTGCTGCCGGGCAGCACCGGCACGCCGGCAGCCTTCCACTGCGCAATGCGCTCCTGCACGTTGTTGACGATGAAGCCCACGTGGTTCACCACCGAGCCCTGGCTGCCGCCGTTCCCGGCTGTATTCCCGAGCGTCAGATTGATTCGCATGCCAGGGAACACCAAGGACTGCGCATTGCCCGCAACCGGCTGCCCGCCCATTCCGACGAAGATTTTCTTGTTGACCTCCGCGTCTTTCGACGCGAGGTGCCAATGACCCATGGCAACGCCAGCCTCATTGAATGGGGCGTATTGGGCGTTGGCGGTACCGGCCGCCAGTGTCGACGATGCAACAACGAGCCCAGCGATTACGGTCCTCATGAATGCCTCCCTTATGTAGTCTTCGCATTTTTCGGCGGAACGCTTAGCATCTTGGCATATATGCAAAAGATTGTCCGCCCCGCGGAGCGGTGGCCGACGCTGCCACACTGCCCGCGGAGAATGCCGCCGCGCTGCCAAGCCCCGCAATGAAGTCCCGTCTCTACTCTGCTGTCGTCATCCGGCGTTCCAGTAGTAGGGGCTTCACCATGCCGCCGCTGCCACTGATCAGACCCAGGCGAAATCGCCGGCTGCGGTTGCTTACCCATGACCAGCACCGGTTGCAGGTGGCACTTCGGCTACGTCGACCCCCAAGCGCATCGACCTCGGCCTCGCTTCCGTCGGCGCCGCATCGTGGTGTCATGCGTTCTCAAGATGCTTCGGCGATCCCGCAGCCTTGCAGTATATGACCTCGCGACACCCCACACGTGATCAAGTTCCCGGCCCGCCGGGTCAAAAGCGGGAGTAGCGATGGTTGCTGCTGAGACTGAGACTGGTAGTCCCGGCCGATGGTCGGGCTACCCTTTTTGCGGTCCGCCCCGCCTTGCGTAGCTCCAGGCAAATTGCCTGCGGTGTCGGGCCAGCGCTTACTCGGCGCGACGCTCCCGGCCCGCGAACAATTCGTCCCATGTAGCGTCGATCCGCATCGGTGCCCCCCACATCAAGATCGACCTTGCTTCGCTCGCCGAACTAGGTTTCTCCGAGGCGGGCAATGGCGCGTCCGCGGTCTCGGCCAATGTGTCCTGCAATCGCGGACGCGGACGAGGAACGGCGATCGCGTCTACAGCCGCTATCTCATCGCCTCCGTCCTTGCGCGCGTCGGTCTGCATTGCCTTGCTTGCTGCGTACCAGCACTTCTCGCCGATGTGCCCTGGTAGCCGCAGCCGCCACATCGCGTGTGAGCCGGGATGCGCAGCCCACACAGCTTCAGCGCTGGAAAGGCACTCCGCATGAGCGGTTGACGCCATCGCAATAAAGACGGTGAGGACGAGAGGAACACGCATGATTTCGGCTCGCTACGCTTTACACTCTGGCTGCTGCCGATCAGAAAACCTCATTGAAAATGATCGTGAAGAGCCCTTAACCGCGGCCTTTTCGTTCTGAAGTAAATCGCCATCCCGGCTTGGTCGCAAGCGCCCTGGACGGGCAGGATTGCGCTTCGTCGCGTGTCACGAGCAGGCCTCCGGCGACCGATACAACCGCCGCCGCTACGGTCGCCCAAACGCGGGCGCAGGCCCGGCTATCCGCGAAGTAATGGAGGACTGCACGGCGCTTGGTGCGTCGCCGAGGGCGCCGACCAGGCGACGGTCAAGAGGCTCAACGATGGCGTTGCCGAGGCCAGCCAGAATGCGCGGGCTGTCGGCCACCGTCGAGGCGACCGACAAGCGCGAGGCCATAGAGAAAGCCGCCAAGGAGTTCGGGCTCGACCCGACGAAGCTGATGGCGGAGCGGCGGCCGTAACGCGTAGGGGTGGGCAAGATGCCCGAGCGGCCCGACCGCTGCGCCTGGGTTGCCAGCGCTTATCATCTTGGAACGCTACCCACGTCCGAACCGTTATGTCTTGCTGGCAACTCGTCGTAGCTGGTCACTTTAGGGTCCTGGGCATCAGAGCCGGCGGCCAGCCCGACGAGTTGTCGGCGCAATTCCCGTACAGCGTCCCGACCAGGAACGGCCACCGCGGCCAACCGTTATCGTCACGCCGGCGCCCGTCGACGTAGTGGATGGACTCCACTGAGTTGCGATCGGCGGCGGGCGACCGGCGCGGCAACCGTTCTTCCACCCGAGTGCATCGGGGTTCTTCATGTCTGCTGCCTCATCGCATCCCGCCAGTGCGCAGATGATCCGAGTGTGTATAGCCGTGGGGCCGCTCGCGCGTCTTGAGCGTTAACGTTTCGTGTCAATCATCCCGACTCAAGCGTACTCGCCGCGGGGCAGGTCAAGCGCCAGGTCAAGCCTGAGGGGGCATAATCAAGATCGACCACACCACCTACGCTGCGCTCCGTCATCGCTTCCATGACGATGGTGCCGAACCCGCGCCGCTCCGGCGGAGACACGGGCGGCCCATCGCGCTCGGTCCAGCTCATGGTGAAGGTGTCGCCGTCGGAGCCCCAAGAGATATCCACACGACCCGTATCCGTCGAGAGCGCCCCGTATTTCCCGGCGTTGGTGGCAAGCTCGTGGAGCGCGAGCCCGATGGCTTGCGCGGAAGCCGTCTTCAGGCAC
>Ga0257155_1000013_pt1 | contig 9072 bp, 13 predicted proteins | sample NI19A_FD_185945 | JGI IMG/M metagenome (GOLD analysis project Ga0257155, IMG submission 185945) | Soil microbial communities from H.J. Andrews Experimental Forest, Oregon, United States - NI-19-A | ecosystem: Environmental > Terrestrial > Soil > Temperate forest > Bulk soil | place: USA: Oregon... | reverse complement strand
GGTACACCTGTTGATGTCAGCTCTTGGCCCTTAGCTGCTATGACTCTCGATCGTGTCGGCACGGCAGCTATCGGAGGTGCTGCGGACCAAAATGTGGCTTTGGACAGTGGTTGATCGACGTGCCGATGCCGCAGCCGTCAAGGCGATGGCGAGCGGATCACAGGTGAGCACCATGAGGGCGATCAGCCACCGGATAGCCTTCTCGCTGTCGGTATCGGCGCCAATCAGCTCGGCCATGTAGCGGATGGGCGCAGCTTCGGTCCCAATCTGCCGCCCTTTTGCGGGCGTCGGCGAGGTGGCTGGTCGGCAGATATCAGGTCCGCCGCCAGCCTTTCGCTTTACTCGGCTGCTTGGAGATGGCGGCCAGCTTCACTTGGAGGACTTGGCCATATGCTTCCACAAGCCCCGTAGCATCTAAGCTGCCTCGCGTGTCCCGGGCTTCTTGGTGGTGGATGGTTTTGTCATCTCTGGTTCCGCTTGCTTGAAATTTGTCTCTCTGTTGGTATGTTGTACCAACATTGCGACTGCGATGAAATAACTATTTTGGGACAACTCCACAATGAAAGGCGCTCAGGTGCGGATGGCGCGGGCCGCTCTAAAGATGAATGTTCGCGACCTCGCCGCCGCGGCTGAGGTGTCGCCCAACACGATCACGCGCATTGAAGCTGATTTGCCTTCGAATGCGTCGACAATGGCGGCGATTCGCAGGGCTCTTGAAGCGGCCGGCGTGGAATTTACCAATGGCAACAAGCCCGGCGTGCAGCTGGTGAGGCAGCCCGGGGATGCCGCGAAGCCGGCCTCATATAAAGCTGTAGTGAAGCCTGCCGCCAAACCGGCGACGAAGCGCGCCAAGCGGAAGGGCCAATGAACGTGACGCAGCACCCGGACTTACCGTTCGACCGCGAAGCCAAGCTCAGCTTCATGAAGCTGCCGTCAAGGATTCGGCGAAGCCTTAATGATTTGGCTGCGGCTAGTGGTTGTTCGGCGCTCGAGATAGTGCAGCGTTTTCGCGAATGTGCTGGGTACGCGGAGTTCCCCGAACCGCCGTCTACTCTGAAGCGCGCGGCGAGTGCGACGGTATTGGAGCCGCGCAACAGCCGGTCGGCGAAGGGCAGCAAGAGTGGCAGCTAGCGCGCGGCAAAGTGACTCACTGAAGGAAACAGCGATGGCAAAGAAGGCAACAAAATATCGATCCTGGACGAAAGAAGACGTTCAGATGCTGAAGGCCATGGTGCGCGAGAAGACAAAAACCAGCGTGATCGCTCGCAAGCTTAAGCGCTCGGCGACCGCAACGCGGCAGAAAGCAGCCTCGCTCGGCGTGAAACTAGTGGGAGCGCTTCAGCAGAAGAGGAAAGCATAGTGTTGCCCGCACAACCAGAGCTGATCGTGGGCCGGCGAATGAGCCAGACGCGGCCGGCGCATAGGTAGAAAACTATCGTGCATCGCACAAAGCCAAGAGCCATGCGGGTTTCTACAGTCGGCCCCCCAGCGCGATCCACGTCACTTCCTCAATGTTCATCGCGCAAAATAGTTATCGCGCAGCACGGAAGTGCATTATCGACGGGCATTCCTGAACGCCGCTCCGCTCCGAATCGGATTTTCGAAAAAGCCGCTGAGTAAATGCGCTGCCAAGTGGGAAGACACCCTGCAACGCTCATGTCAGTCACATTCTGCGATGCCTTGACGGTACCGATTGTACGACACGACCGCCTCTTCGTAGTTCAACCGGCGTCGCAGCCGTTGTTCAGCTCGTTTCCAAAATTCGTCGAACGCTTCTATGTCCTCAGGCATTTCATAAGGTTTGCTGTCTTCAATTGGCTTGGTGGGCGGTCGCGCTTTTCGCGTTGCCACCCCCAACGCCCGTAGGCTTGTGACCGCAGATAACGCCTGTCCCGTGGGCGCTGGTAGTGGCCCTGCCTCAATCACCCGAGGCGTCCATCTTACTTCACGGGTTGTTTGCTCAACCTCAACTCCTAGATGCTGCGTGGTTTCGCTTTGAGGCGGAGGCTCAGGTGCCATTGGCGTCTGCACGGTAGGAGGACTAGGCACTTCAGCGTTGGGCGCATCCGCGCTGCTGTTGGACGGCGTTGCGGGCTGTTTGTCGGCGGTGCCAGCCAACGCCTCTTGAACCAGCCGCAGTATCGCTTCAGCGCGCTTAGGCTTATCGGGCTGTGCGGCCGCCCACCTATCAATTTCATCCAGGACGGCCAGCGGGCAGCGCACCCCAATTTGAATGCCTTTCCCCGTTTTAGGACGTACAAATTGTTTAATGGTAGCAGTTGCTGAGTCGTTCATACGTTTGTGGTGCCATCTAATAAGGGCGAACTTGAGTCCTCAGTCTGCATTTGAGTGCTCTTGGCGAGCTAGTAGAGCCCCGTCCGAAGCCTTGTGTTGCCACGGACTTAATGGAGGTGTGTGGCCAACGGGACATAGCGCTAAGCCGACTAGAGCTTTAACAGGAGGCGATCTAAAATGGTGAGCGCGATCATTGTCTTGTTGCTCATCGTGGCAGCAGTCATTGCTGCGGTCTGATACTTCATGGTCGGAACAGGCATGATCTGGACAAAAATCCTTAAAGCCATTGAACGCCGGTTCCCCAGATAGAATAGATAGCCGGTGGTCGTGCCCGACTGGCGGCATATGCCGCTCGTCGGAGTGCGGGAAGCAAAAATATCCGTCAGATGAAGAGCGAGAGCGGCATTCAAGCTGAACGCGGTTAGTGCCGCGTCAGCGCGCGCTGCTGCGCGCAAGTGACAGCCGCCAGCCGACCCGCGCAGCATCATCCATCCTGAACTGATGCTGGTCGCGGCATTGGTGGCGCGTCGGCCAACCAAGGTCGCCGCCATCGCGCTCGCCAACAAGATCGCTCGTATGGCCTGGGCGATCATGACCAAAGGGGAGCGCTATAAGGAACCCGTCGCACTGGCGGCGTGAAGAGATCGCGTCGGGCGTCCGGCGTGATGTGAACGGTTGGGAGGGCGAACAGCACGTAATGCAGAGCCGGTCGATCCGGCGATCAGGACAACCCACTCGGGCCAGTGCATTGTCGAATGCGTGCTTTTGACCGGGACCTGATCCGCGGAGGGCATTATGGCCAGCGGTCACGTGAACCGCGCTAACAGGCCGAACACATGGCTGCTCCGACCACTGCTGCACCCCGTGAAGAAAGCTCTTGCCAACCCGGAGCCGTCCACACATGGCCCGACACTGCCGACTTGGGCGTCGTAGCAATTCGGCAGCTATCTGAGCTACACCGGTCGTGGCGCTAACGTAGCCGGAAAGGCAACCATTGGCCCGAGCCGCAACAAATCGACGGCGCTTCAGCGATTCACACGTTTGCCGCAACCTGCCCCTGGCGCCGGCTCTATCGTTGTTGAGCATCGTCGGCCGCTGCCGCTTCCGCCTCGTCCAGGAATCGTTCCTCATTTTTCTTGTAGTAGCGCCAAAGAAGGAAGGCAAAAACTATCGCCCCAAAGAGCACCGCCCATCCAAATGGTCCTGCGATTCGACGAATACCTTCTCCAAGTACGTATCCGCCAACTCCGAACACTGTCGCCCAGACAATTCCCCCCGCCGCATTGAAGATGAGAAACCGCAAAGGAGACAACCTGTTTGCGCCAGCCAGCAGTGCCGCAAAGGCACGCAGCAAAGCGACGAAACGTCCGAAGAAGACAATCTTCCCGCCGTGACGAGTAAAGAGATACTGTCCCAGCTTCCTCTTTCGTTCGTCGAGCCCGATCAGATATCCCCATCGCGCAAGCAATGACGTACCGAATTCCCGCCCGACCCAGAAACCGATGTTGTCGCCGATGATCGCTCCGCCCGCAGCCGCCGCAACAACGTAGCGTATATCCAAAGAATGTCTGTTGCCGGCAAAGGCTGCAGCACTGACCAGGATTGTTTCCCCCGGCAGCGGAACACCAGCGCTCTCCAGCATTACGACAATGAAGACTGCCGCATAGCCGTAGCTTGCGAGAATGTGCTGCACCCAGCTGCCATCGAAAAAGTCCACCTTGCTGCCCTCGCTCTTTCGTTGCGGACGGCCTTTGGCGAGCACTTTGCCTAGGTGCAACATGCTGGACGGCTTTGATCAAAAAAGTTCGTAAAGGTCTCTAAAGAAAGCGGCCTTTCGATCGTCCCACTCTCGAATCCCATACGCATCTTTGAAGCACTCGGCGGCATCGCGCCCGAACTCGGTCAGTAGTTCCGCCTCGATCACAGCCAAGTCCACATATCGATCAGAACGACCCGAGTGCCCACAATCGATGAAACCGAGTTCACCATCCGGCCCAATTAACATGTTTGATAGCGTTGCGTCGCCATGGACAACGACAATGTCCTCACAAGCTGGAATTGCACTGACCAGACGTTGGTACAGCATCGAGGGGGTGACTCCAGAATTGCGGCCATCGAATTGGCTGGCGTCCAGCAAGTTCTGTTCAATGGCCTCTCGAGCCCGTTCAAGCCGTGTCTGTGGCGTTTCATCAAAAGGGCAATTTGCGCTTGGCGCTGAATGAAGCCGAGCTAGCCCTTGACCCATCGTGTGCACGGTTCCGAGCAGATCGTCAGTATCGAGAGTTAAGTGCCGTCCTGCAACTGCAGTCATGAGTACGGCGGTGATCCTCCGAGTACAGATTTTCTTGAGAAATCGTGGTACTCGAATATGATGCGACGATAGCCATTCCGTGCGCGCCATCTCCTGCGTTAGCGGCTGTACTCCAAGCCCGGAGGCAAGCTTCAAATATTTGCGACCGCCAGCTGGGTCCAATACTCGGAAGACAAGCGCTCCACCCATTCCCAACATAGGTTCAACCTCATCGCCAGCGAGCGCGGCCTGCCAGTCCGGCGGCAGCAGCCGAACGACGTTCTCAAATCGCAATTGGTCTTCCATAGCGAGTAGTAAATAACGATCGACGGGGCACTTCGCACGCATCGGCAGAGGAACAGGAGTGACAACGGCCACGCTGAGGATGCCGGCCGCGACGAGCAGTGAAATTTGTCTTAGTGGCCTCGCTCACGTCGCTGCGGTCGGGGTGGCACGGAAGAATGGTGACTGTCCGTCCCTCGACACCAAGCTCGGCATTCAACGCGACACCTCCGACCTCAATCAACTGCCCCTAGCTCAAGCCAATGAGAACGGAGGCCGGCAGTCGCCACGAGCCCACAACAAACAGGACCAAGGAAATAAGCAGCAGGACATACATGACCCAAGATTCAATCAATTTCACTCTAGCCTTTGATCTATCGATTTCCATTGCCGCGATTGCCCATGCCACCGTCGGGAGCGAGGACCCAACGACAAACATCCGGAGAGAAGTCTGAATTGCCCGAGTAATTGGGACCGCAATTTCCGTATCCTTGGTTGTGGCGATGGCAATCAAGATTATGCATGCAAATAGCGCCATCGCGTTGAGAAACGTCAGGGCGGTAATCAATCGATGTCCCATGCGTAGGCTCCTTCTTTGTCAGCGCGACTTTGTCAGCATCCTTCGCCTGGGGCGACGGCCGCAATCTGCGCCGCATCAAAAACGGCAATCGAGAGGAACGGGTTCCCTCGTCAAACTTTGTGGGGGACGTAAATCGCTCAACAAGCGTGGTCCTCAGCCATGGCGCACGAATTGTGCTCGTAGGCACCGCTATGATTCACCGGAACGTTCATCGCTTTTGACGATCAGACCCTTGGCGAGCTGTGGCGCATCAATATTGGCTCCGGCTTCAACGTGCTGCCGTTCGGTCTACTGCCCTTCGACGATGTTGCGTTGGCGCCGGTCAACGCTGACCTCGTGCGCAACGTGTTGGGGGCGCGCCGCATCGATCCGCATCAAAAACCATAAATCTCCGAAATCCTGACAGCCTCAAGCTCGACGATGCAGGACCGAAGATGCGATTGGCTCTGGCCGACAGCGCCGTGTTGCTCTTGCCGCGCTTGGCGGCTTCCTCGATGGCGGCCCCTCCTCCCCGAGTCGTGGCATTGCAAGGCCGCCCCCTCACCATCTACCGGCGAGAGGGAAGCTGCCTTTTAGGATGCTCCCCATGGCGACGCGCGACGGGCCTCTTCGATGCTTACTACTTCTTTCCCGACCGGCCAAAGCGAAATGCCGGCGAGCTTGAAATGCGCCCAAGCGAACGGAATTCCGATGATCGTGACAGCGAGACCGAGCGCTGTGATGAGGTGACCGAGCGCCAGCCACCATCCGGCGAGCACCAGCCAGATCAGATTGCCGATGAAACCCAGCGTGCCGCCGATTGCGCCCGAAGGACGGTCGATCACGGTGTGCCCGAACGGCAGAAGCGTGTAGATCGCGATCGTCAGTGCGGCCCGCGCCCACGGCAGGCCGATGATTGTGATCGCCATGATCACGGCCGCGAGCAGCCATCCCGCCGCCATCCAGGCCCCACCGAATATGATCCAGAGCAGATTGAGCAGTACGCTCGTAGCTGGCATGAATCCCCGACCCCTATCTTACGGTGGCGCTCGATCGCCTACCGCCCCTTTCGAAGCGCATTTCGTCTGTCCGCCGGTCAGCACGGGGCGCGGCTGTTAGTGCCCGCCAGTTCCTGTGCCCGCACCCGCTCCAGCCATCGAGGCGGCAGACCTTGGATGACCGTGATCAATGTCATGGTCCATGCAGACGCCGTCCATTTGTTTGCGGACGGTCGTTTCTAGGGGTGAAGTTATGGCCGATATGTCTACGGAGCAGCTTGGTGAATTCGCCGCTAGCCGATTGGCAAATTCACAACCGCGGATGCCCGCATTAAGCTTAAGAGGCTGTACCCTCAGTTTGAATGACTCGGGGCACTAGGTCATTGTTGGGGCTCTGGAACGAGCGCCCTAATTTAGGGGTTGGCCTCGCATGCCAGTGGAATTCCTACATGGTCGCGCTCTCAGCCCCTGACGGCCGCCTTGAGCTGCTCGGACGATCGCGAAAACGTCGGATTCATGACGCTGCGACACGTCAATCATGCCCACCGGACAGTCCCGTCGGTTCGCGATGCGCCGATGCCCGGTGTCCCCTGATCTCCCCTTCCAAGTCCGACGGAACGATGCTCGGCTGATTGCTCAGCGAGTGCGTGCTTTCCTGAACCTTGTCTTGGACTTCGTCGAGGACGTCCTGAGAAGTCGACTTGATTTTCTCGTCCTGCTCTTGCGTCTTGACCTCTTCACGGTCTTCACCGCGCTTTGCTACATCACCGGAGAAGGTCCGCCGCTGTGCCAGGTCTTCTCTTCCGCGGGAGTACATTAGCCAGGCCATCCCGGCACCGACAATTCCCACTGCGAGTGGATTTGCGATCGTTTTGTCGCGCAAGTTGCGAAGAATTTCGAGGGCGGCCGAATCTGAGCTGAGGTCGAAGAGTTGGTCAACGGCGTGTCCCAGGGTGAGGCGCGCTCGGAGTTCAATAACCGTTTCGGCAAGGTGAGCTCGAATCCTTTCGGCGTCGCCCTCAAGCTGCTCGCTTTTCGTCATGTCGTTTCTCATCTGGTTCCGCACCGTCCTTTTATGCCGCGTCTCAGCTTGATTCTGCATTGGACGGGGGCAGAAAACGGGCTGGCATTGGCGCCGCCATATTCGTGCGCGATGGGGCGTAGCACCCTGCCCGTTGTAACAGCGAACTCACTTCTCAGTGTTCAGTTCCGAAGATAGCGGCGCTAGCACTTGGCTAGCTTAGCTAGATCGCCGCCCAGAACGCGCCGCTGGCGGCCAACGTGTCAGTCAGATTCTCGACAGGTTCGATCAAGAATTCGCTTCAACCGCACCGGGAGAATGGAGCGCATAACATTGGGACAGAATGACACCATCTCAACCGCTCCAGTCGACCTATAGAGTTGCGAGTACGTCTCAGGGGCTATTCGGGGGCCCTATCCGTTGGGACATGAAAATCAAACGTCTTCCGGCCGGGTTCGTCGTCCCCGCTCAGCCGGTTAAAGCTTCAAAACCGCCGTCTGGCGCCGATTGGGTTCACGAAATCAAGCGTGACGGCTATCGGCTGATCGTGCGCCGAGACGGTCCCACAGTCCGGCTCTACACCCGCAATGCCTATGACTGGACCGTGCGACTGCCAGCCATCGCAGCTGCTGCCGGGCGGATCAATGCCAAGAGCTTCACGATTGCTGGCGAGGCTGGTGTGGTGGGGCCAGACGGTTTGTCACGATTTGACGAGCTGCGCCGTCGAGACGCCGCGCGGACCGCGATCCTGTATGCCTTCGACCTGATCGAGCATGACGGCGACGATCTGCGCGAGCGTCCATTCCTCGACCGCAAGGCGGCGCTGGCGCGCCTGCTGCGCGATACCGACGCGGGCATCCTTCTGAATGAACACGTCGTCGGGGATGGTCCTACAGTGTTCGAGCATGCTTCTCGGCTCGGTGCCGAGGGCATCGTCTCCAAGAAGGTCGACGGCACTTATCGGTCCGGTCCATGCCCAGTGTGGATCAAGGTCCGCAATCCCGCCAGCGTCGCGGTGCAGCGGGAGCGCAGCGAAAAGTGGAATAGGTGATCCCGCGCTCAACTGACTTGGACCAATGATACCCCAGGGACTATGACGGAGGGTCGTCCTCTGTCCAGGTATCTCGGCGCCAGATTTGCGGTGGACATGATCGGCCTGTGTCGGCTGCCCGACAGTCGCCGGTAGAGGATTCAGATATGTTCGGTCGCCGCCTTAACTACTGACGCGCGGCTTTGTCAAAAATAGCACCTGAAGGAAAACTATATGACGCAAGGAACCGTGAAGTGGTTCAACGGCCAAAAAGGCTTCGGCTTCATCCAACCGGATGATGGTGCCAAGGATGTCTTCGTGCACATCAGCGCAGTCGAACGCGCAGGGCTGCAAGGCCTCAACGAGGGACAAAAGGTCTCTTTCGACGTTGTTTCTGATCGACGAACTGGCAAGTCCTCTGCAGACAATCTGCGCGCTATTCGATCAGCAGCGTGAAGAACCGCATTCCTGATCACGAAATCCTGGTTTTATAGCCTCGCGTCTGGTTTCCAGGTGCGGGATTTGATTTTGGATGCGTAAGAAGGTCTTTCGGAACGGTGCCGCTGCTGCCGGCGTTGGAATCCTGCGTGGGGTTGT
>Ga0257155_1000012_pt1 | contig 9085 bp, 21 predicted proteins | sample NI19A_FD_185945 | JGI IMG/M metagenome (GOLD analysis project Ga0257155, IMG submission 185945) | Soil microbial communities from H.J. Andrews Experimental Forest, Oregon, United States - NI-19-A | ecosystem: Environmental > Terrestrial > Soil > Temperate forest > Bulk soil | place: USA: Oregon... | reverse complement strand
GATGTCGAACGAGACCAACTCCCCGGGCTCTCTGATCCGGCACACTGGCGGCATGACACTACGTGCCGATCTGAACACCCGCATCGCCAACGCCGTCCGAGATGCTCAGGCCGACGGCACGTACGAGTGCACCGTGCCGACCTACCCGACCGACAACTTCAACGCCATCCAGTGGCCGGATATCGCAACAACTGACCGCAAGGTCACCATCCACATGGGGCCCTTCGGCCCCGCCACCGGGAACCCCGGACCGTCACACTGGGTCTCATGACACCTCCTGCCGCCCCGCCGGCCCCGCGCCCGACACTCGCCGAACTCGCCCGCCTCGGTGTTGAGCAGCTCACCGCCAACCTGCACCGCGCACTGCCCAGCGGCGAATCCGGGCAGGTGGTTGTGGCTGCCTTCAACTCGGGGATTTAGCCCCGTGATCTGCGATTATTCCCGCCGTGCCTCCGAGGCAAGGTGTTGGCACCCCGCAGCACACGGTGTTACACCGGATGGATGCCCACCACCTGGTTGAGCATTCGACTACCGGAAGGGAGCGCCACCATGCCCCGCACCCGCCACCCGACCTTCGAGACGCTCCTCGTCCACTCCACCATCGCCCAGCCGTTCGAGCAGTGGCTCCGTGGACACGGCATCCACCTCGACCGCGCGAACGACATCCGCGAAGGGGACGTCCGCGTCGTCAAGCTCACCCCAGCCGGCGCCCGCACCATCCGAGGCGGCTAATCCCATCTCAGCCACCGGTTCCCCTTGGGTACGACACCCGGCGTGATCGAAGCTGGCTCCATGAACATCATCGATCTCGACCAGCGGCGCCGCGAAACCCAAGAGGCAGCCGCACCCGACTACACAACCTGCCCCTGCGGTGAGGCCTGGTTCGAACTGCGCAACAGCGGCGACGTGGCGCCGAACGGCGCAGTCTGCCTCGCCGCCGACGGCGAAAGGATCACTGGCTACTCCGGCCATCCGCACTGCATCGCATGCGGGACGCCCTACGCGCAGCCCTTGTCCGTTAGGTAGCCGCTACCATCGAACCGCGCCGCTCGTCTGCCAGGGGAAACCGTGGCACCCGGGACGCCGGACACAGCCGGGCGGCGCCGTCCAGCAGGGCATCGGGGAGCTGTAGCTCAACGGAAGAGTGCCGTGTGGGGTAACGCCAGTGCACCGGCTGAGTCCCCTGAGATCGGCGGGTTGCCGGTTCGAATCCGGCCTTCACCCCGCCTGCTGGACGTGAGCCCTGGCCCCCGGTACGCCGGGGGCCTCGTGCTGTCACGACCTAGCCGACCTTCGTCCACTGCTGACAGCCCTGCGTCTTGAACAGCTTGTCGGTCGACGCCACGGTAACCGTCGCGCTCCCCTGAGTGTTGCCGTTCGCGATGATGCTACTGAGCTCGCCCGAGGCGCTGCTGTCCCGTTCCCAGTAGCAGTTCGGGATGGCACTGCTGGCGGGGCCTTGCGTCTGATAGGTGCCAGGCTGGATGTCAGTGCCCACGATGAATGAGCCGTCACCTGGGACCCTTCCAGCGGCAACGCTCGCCGACGGCTGCGATGTCGTGGTCTGAGTTTCGGTCGCCGTCTGGGTCTGCGTCGCGGTCACCGTGGCAGTGGAGGACGTCGTCGCGGTGGCTGTCACTGTCGCAGCCGGCGCGGTCGAGGTTTGCCCGATGGCCGTCGCTGTGATTGTGGCAGTCACCGTGGTGGGCGTCGAGACCTTCGTAGTCTTCGAGTTGCCACCACTGCCAGCGGCGATACCAATCAGAAGTGCGGCCAAACCGACTGCTGCCGGTATAAGCCAGTTCTTCCAGCGCTTCCAGAAAGTCCCGGATGGTCCTGTTGGAGGGTGGGAGGGGCGGGGAGGGATCTGCGGTGGTCCCCCTGCTGGTGGGCTGCCCATGGAGCGCCCTTCTGTGGCCTGGCCCGAGTCCTCTTCCAGTCTGGCCCTGCCGGGGCCGCGTCGCGCGGGCTACCTACCGGTCCAGCCCCACGCTTGGGCGAGCAGCCGCACCCGGCGCCCGACCCGCGCATCCCGACCGCAGTCACACGGGCCGCCACGGCGGTCGTCATCGCAGCACTCGCCGCCGTCCCGGTCCTCCGTCGCCGCCGGGCACGTGAACCAGCAATCGCCGTCCACCACGAGGTGCCGCTCCGCTACCAGGTCGGCGAGGATCGCCCGGTCGGCCTTCACTCGGCGCAGTACCGACACCGGATCATGCTCGGCGATGTGCTCCTTCTGCGCCTCCGACGGCCAGCCCTCGTCGTACACCACCGGCTCCCGGCGGCTGTCGTACACCGCGACCGTGTCACTCGGATGCTCCTGGAGCGACCAGGCATCGCCACCCGCCGCCCGCGCCAGCTCCTCGACGCGCCCCAACTCGGCCTCCAGCCAGGACACCACGTTGGTCATCGCTGCTCCTCGCTCCCGCCTGTGCACGTGCACTCGTCCCACCACCGCTGGCAGTCCTCGCACGCCGAGCCCCAACGCAGCCAGTCCTCGGCATCCGGCCACGCCGGACGAGGCGGTTTCGGTGGCAGTGTGGCGCGCGGGCCGCGAGGCTGCCGGTTCGGCTCACGACGGCGCGTCACCGTCGCCTCCCCATCAGCATGTCCCGCGCCGTCAATGGCTCACGCACAGCCTGCCGCATGGCCTCGGCCAGATCCGCCACCACGACACTGACCGCCCCGGCCGCCGGCCCCGTCGCGGCCTCCAACAACGACCAGTACGGGCCCGGCGGTTCGTCACTCCACCGAACCGACTCCGCGACCTGCTCGGCCGCCGTCCTGCTCCCATCAGTGACCATGTCAATCGGGTGCAGCACGAACCGGGCCTCCCACAACCAGATTCCGAGCATCCCAGCCCGACAGTCCACGCACTCCTGCAGCAGCCGGCCGTTCGGCTTCCATGAACCCTCCCGCCACCGCCGCACCCAGTACACGGCGCGCTCGGACGGGGCCGGTGGCGGGGCACCCCAGTAGGCGTACTTGTCGGCAACCGGCCGCGGCTTGTGACCCCAACGTGGCGTGCTCACCGCTGCTCACCGCCTTCGCTGCGCTTCTCGAACTCGCTCTTCCACCGCGCCACGGTCTCTGCGGTCGTCTGGGGCGGGAACTGCACGACTGCTCCGGGTACCGCCAGCGTGCGGCCGAGCAGCTCGTACAGGTCTGCGGGGGTTACGTACCCGGGCCAGCGGCCATCAGCGAAGAGATGAACGCCCCCAGCGAGGTATGCCTCGTCCACGAGCTGGCTGCAGATGAGGTGCCCCGTCGACGCCACGTACGAGCGCAGGCCCGGCAGCGGCAGGTGGAAGCGGTGCGCAGCGAGCGCCGCATAGTCCGCGAAACTGTACGGCGTTCCCAGGTAGCTGCGGGCTGCCGCACAGACCGCGTCCCGCTGCGCCACGGTCATGCGGGTCGGGCTCACGAAGAGGGCGTTCGGGTAGTCCGACAGCGGCCGGATGCGCGCGCCTCCAGGCTGCGCTTCGACGAGCTCCGTGTCGGACACCACGACGAACGCGTGCTCGTACTGGCCGAAGCCGTCCCCGTTGAGCCACTGACCCAGGCGGATGCCCCAACCGACCGGGCCGTCAATGCTGGTGAGGCCTATGTCGCCGGGCTCAGGTATCGAGCGGATCACAGTGCCTCCACCTCCGCAGCGAGAGCCCGCAGACGCTCGGCCAGCGACGGCTTATCGAGGCGGAAGGACTCCCTCACCTCGGAGGTCTCCCACCGGCCGTCAATTCGCTCGCTCACCACGGCCTTCGCGCTACTCGCACCACCTGGCGCCTGAATGATCGACCAGGTGTGCCTGTCACCTTCGGCGTGCAGGTGCCAGTCCTCGGAGCGCATGTCGTTGAGGAGAGCAGCGAGACGGTCAGCCGTCGCCTTCAACTTCGCGCCATCGACGGCAGGGTGGGTGTACGTCGCGGCGAACGTGGGGGTGGGGCGTGGCATGCGGGCTCCTGAGGGTGAGCGGGCGTACGCTGGGATCACCCACACCAGCACCGCCATGGAAGCGCCAGCCCCGGCCAGGGTTGGCGCTTCTGCTCTGTCACCATCATGCAGCATGGACGGTCCTGTCAGGCGGTGCGCGGCGCGGGCACGTTCCCGACGGTCCGCCACCGGTTCCCCCGGCCGTCCTCATGCCACTCGTCGTCGTGACCGGCCAACTGGGCGCACAGCCACCGGCCGTGGTCACCCGAAGTCCCCTCCGCGCACAGGCCGGCGCGCGGAACCACAGTCGGCCCGCACGCCTCACCGGCACGGTGCACCGTCATGTGCAACGACCGGAGAGCCTGTAACGCGAGGTCTGCGTGAGCCACCGGCAAGCCCGGCCGCATCTGACACATCCAATCCACCAGCCGGGCGTCCGGCACCTGCTCGACCGTCAAACCGTTCGCGATCACAGGGCACCGTCCTCCGCGGCACGGTGCCGCGCGACCTCACCGGAGATCCTCCGCAGCGCGTCACCCATCTCATCGCCGGACTGCAGCACACACCGGCCGTAGTACGTGTGCCCCTCTGAACAGGCCGCGCCGCACGGCTCGTTCAGCACCCAAGTAGCGCCCCGGGGGTCGCGGTGCTCCACATGCGGGCCTGTCACGATGCACGGACCAAGCGGATACACCTTGCTGACGGACGGCGGCAGCGGCTCCATGCACGGCTCCGCGAGCTGCGCCTCCAGATCCTTGACTTGCTGCTGAAGTGCCCGGTTCGCCCGCTCCATACCGCCCGCCACGCGGCGTTCCTGCTCCCGGTCCGCCCGGTCGAGCTCCAGCAGTCGCAGCAGGCGATTCTGCTCAGCCGAGTTCAGGGCCCTCGCGCCCCGGCGGATCAGATCATCGAGGGCCGCGCGCTCCGTCTTGGTGAGCGGCGGCGGGGTCGGACGTCTCGTCACGGTCTCTCCTCGGTGCGGGGGTGGTGGTTGCGCCACCAGTCGTGGACTCGGATGGCGGCGAGGGCCGTGAGTGGCCCGGCCAGGAACCAGCCCAACGTGGCGAGCGCGGGCCCGAACGGCGGGGCGGTCACAGGGCGTCCAGGTCGGCGAGCTGCAGCACAATCGCGTCGAACTCGGCGCGGGTGCTCAGGATCTGCTCGGTCTGCTGCCGGTCCCGCCGGACGTTGCGGAGCATGAACCAGCCGATCCACCACGCGGGCAGCGACCCGGCCAACGCCGTCCACCAGCCGCTCACTGGCCACCGTCCCGACGGTGCTGCTCCGCCAACTCGTCCTCGCGGGACCCGGCGCGAAGAGCACCGAACAGGACGACCAGGAGCGCAGGGCCCAAGACGACCGCGGCGAGCAGCAGCCACATCACGACACATCACCAGCGGCCACCACGGCGGCCACGGCGAGCCAGCCCTTGTGCCACGACTGGTCCATCAGGTAACCGGCCCCGGGGTCCCGGGACAGCCAGCCGCGGTGGCCGGTCGCGGCGGCGAGACGGACGATGCCGCGCGGGTGCTCGTCCCGCCAGTGGCCGCCCTGCCGGTCCGCGACGTAGTGGGTGACGGCCGATACGGCGAGCGTGGCCGCACCCCGGCGCCAGCTGATCCCGAGGCCGAGCACCCGGCTCACGGCCCACAGTGCGAGCCCTTGCGTAGCGGTATAGGTGGCGACGTGCGCCGCACACGCCTTGGCGCCGCCCGGGCCCCGGTCGCCCTTCCTGGTGGCGTGCTGGTCGATCTGAACCCAGTGGTCGGCGACCTCGTGGGAGGCAGTGAGAACGGCGTACGCGGCGCCGAACCGGGCGGCAGAGGTGAGGTCGGGCATCGTGTGCTCCTTCGGGTGGCCGGCCGCCCGGGTTGAGCGGCCGGCATGCGGACGGTGGCTACTCGGCGATCTCGGGGTTCAGGAACTCCACCGGCTTGCCCAGCGACCGGGCGTACGTGATCTCGCCGCGTGTGCTGTCGCCGATGTAGTCGCCGACGATGAGCACCCGGTCGGCGAGGCGGATCTTCGCCTTGTGGAGCGCGTCCAGGCGGGGCTTCAACGCCTCAGCGTCGGCCGGGTCTGCCCACAGCGGGTGGGGGTCCTTCATGTTGCAGCCGACGGACAGGACGATCCGGCCCGCGGCGGTCTCCCGAAGGTTGATCTCGGCGAACTCGTCCATGAAGCGGGTGGACCCGCAGAGCACGACGATCTCCGGGATACTGAGGTCGGCTTTCGCCGACTGGAGCTTCTCGGTGGGGGTCAGCAGTTGGGGGTACGACACGGTGGCTCCTTTGGGTGGGCGTCGGCCGTCGGGTGACGGCCGGCAACAAGCGATCAGGCGGCGAAAGTGGCCTGCGACAGGCGGAGGGCGGCGCGTTCGGCGTACTGCTCGTTTGCTTCGATGCCGACGGCGCGGCGCCCGGACTGCCGGGCGGCGTCGAGGGTGCTGCCGGACCCGGCGAACAGATCCAGGACCAGACCACCCTGCGGGCAGCCGTACCTGATCAGCGGGTCGAGGACCCCGACCGGCTTCTCCGTGGGGTGTACAGCTCCGCGCTGGTGCAGATTCGCCACCCGCATCACCGACCGGGCGAGCCTGGTATCCGAGTCATAGCCAGCCGAAGCGATCGCGCCGGTGTGTTCACCGGCGGATGTGCGCTTGTTGACCCTCTTGCTGCTGGCGCCGTGCCACTGCTCGCGCGGTACGTCCTGGTGAACGGCCTGCCAGGGTCCGCGGTACCAGTGCAGGGCGTGTTCGTGGACGCGGCGGAACCGGTCTGTGGCGAATCCGGTTCCGTTCGGTTTCTCCCACACCACGTCTTGGCTGAGCTTCCAGCCAGCGGCTGTGAACTCAGCGCCGTGCTGGAGGAACATCCGCATGGATCCGAAGCACCACATGCTGCTGGCCGTGGTGGCGGCGAGGGTGGTCCAGCGGTCGGGCCACCGGTCCCAGGGCAGGCTGGTTTCCCCGTACGGAGGGTCGGTGCACACCAGGTCGGCCTGCAGGCCTAGTTCGGGCAGGAGCTCGCGGCAGTCCCCGAGGTACAGCGTGACCTGCTCGTCCTGGTAGTACGGGGTGGCCATGGGGTTCTCCTGGGTGGTGGCGGGGTCAGGCAGCGGCGCGGGCGGCGTTGAGCTCGTCGATCAGCCGGTCGATCTGGTCGGGGTCGAGCCACAGGGCGACGGGCTGGCCCTCGTAGGTCTGGCAGCAGACGATCGTCTGCTCGTGCGGGTGGCGGTCGTTGTCGGGGTCGGGCGGGATGACGGTGCGGTCCCAGCGGACGATCAGCGGGTCCATGGCGGCGGGTCCTTCCGGGTCAGGCAGACGGGACAGCAGCGGCGGGGGCGAACGGGATGAAGTACCAGCAGGTGCAGGCCCGCACCTTGGCGCCGGAGGCGTTGCAGCCGCTGACGTCGTGTTCGGTTGCGTCGTAGTGGGCGGACCGCAGATGGCCGCAGTCAGCGCACAGTGCAGGTTCGATGCGGCTGAGCTCGGCCTGTGCGTCGGCGAGTTCGGCGCGGACCCGGCCCAACTCGGCGGCCAGGCGGTCCAGCTCGGGCTGCACCACCGTGAGCGCCGCGTCCGCAAGGTCGTACTCGGTGCGGCCCATCCCGCCGGACTTCGGGCCGCCGGGGTACGCCTCGAACGGGGGGATGGCCTTCTTGAGGTCGGTGCGGATGGCGTCTGCGACGGCGTCCACGAGTTGCTGGTCGGTGAGCGGGGCGGTGGTCATCGGGGATCTCCGGGGTAGTCGTAGTCGAGCAGGGCGTGATGCGCGGCGTGGGCGACTGCGAGGCAGCGACGCTGCTGCTTGGGGCCGAGATGCACGGACAGGAGCGGCCCGAGCTGCTGCGCGAGGAAGCCGATCCGCTCCGCCGGGACGAACTCCCTGAGGCTGCAGGAGTACTTCGGGTCGAGCTGGCAGTCTTCGCAGGCACAGCTGTCTTCGCTGTGCTGGTTGAGGCGGCCGCCGCAGTTGTCGCACCAGCATTGGGGGCAGCGGTCCACGTGGCCGTCAGGCTCAGCGGCGGTCACGGCTCAGCCCTCCACGGCAGTCGAGGCGGCAGCCTGTCCGGCGCCGTCGCGCATAGCCATCAGGGCGCCGATCGCGAAGTTGATGCCGGGCGCCCGTTGGGAATCCGGGGCGAGGTTGGCGAGCGTCTTGAAGCGGTCGATGGCCTCGTTGAACGCGCTGGCGCGGGCCTGCTCCAGCTCGGCGCGGAGCTTCTCGATCTCCGCCTTCTGCGCCTCGTACTTGTCCCGGCCGACGAACTCCCGGTGGTCACGCCACCGCGTGATCAGAGCGTTGGCCTGCTCCCGCTGTTCGGCCGTGATCCCGGCGAGCATCGCCTCGGCGAGGGGCTCGCGGAACTCGTCGGCCATGCCGGTACCCCAGAACGACCAGTCGAGGTGTCGCCACAGTTCGTCGTGAACGGGTGAGGCTGGCTTGTCGGCCTGCGGGGTGGTGGTGTCGGTCATCGGGTGCTCCTGGTTGGGGTGGTCTGGTGTTGTGCGCGCGACACGGTCAGGCGGCGGTGCGTTTGCGGGCCCGCACGTCCCGCTGGTAGGCCCGGTAGGCGCGGGCACACTCGCCGCACGCCGGCTCCTTGCGCGACTGGTGGGCTCGCGCGCCAGCCGGGGTACCGTGCTTGATCGGTTGCTTCCGTCGGGGCTTCGACGCCCACTCGGTGCGGGCGTCGGCAAAGGCTGACTGGCACGCCTGGCACGGCGCCGGGCCGACCTTCACGTGCCGCATGTAGCCAGCGACCGTCCCGCACTGCGGCGGCATCTTCAGGCCACACGCCGCGAGGAGCAGCTCAACGTCGGTGTCGCTGGGGTCTGCCGCGAGGTTCACGGCGTTGGTCTTCGGGTGGCTCACGGCAGGGTCCTCTCGGGTGGTGCGGTGGGTTTTGCTACACAACTGACGGCGCTGCGGACGGTGCGTCAGAGCCGTCCCAGCCGTTCCACTCCGGGGGACGGCCGAGACCGCGAGCAACGGCCAGGTCGCTGATCAGCCGGTACACGGGGAGCCCGGTGTGGGCCTCCGGTACGGCGTTCTTCGCCCGGTCCATGACGGTGAGTACGGCAGCGTCGATCGCCCGGAGCCGGTCGTTGTCGGTGCGGAGGCGCTGGATCTCGCGGCCACGGGCG
>Ga0257155_1000011_pt1 | contig 9201 bp, 9 predicted proteins | sample NI19A_FD_185945 | JGI IMG/M metagenome (GOLD analysis project Ga0257155, IMG submission 185945) | Soil microbial communities from H.J. Andrews Experimental Forest, Oregon, United States - NI-19-A | ecosystem: Environmental > Terrestrial > Soil > Temperate forest > Bulk soil | place: USA: Oregon... | reverse complement strand
TTTGAACTTTATCCCGGACGGCGTTGCGGCCGTGAACTCGGCCCCATCGAAGAACGTCGATTGAATCTCGGCCGGCGCGAGCTTAGTGGCGGCAGTCGCAGCTGAGGGCAGAGCGGCGCAGACCACAATCCCCGCGATCCATACACGCATCGCAGTCCCCCTGTGTGAGTCGAGAAAACATCAACATTATATCCAATTTTCACCAAAATAACGAGCTTGCCGCGGTTGCGGCGTGAAACCGCAGATCGGGGATCAGGGATCAGTAATCAGGGATCAAGAATGCCGGCTGCAGGGCCTGGAGACGCCAATGCTCGTCAGGGACGGATTTCGCAGATTGGGATTCGGCACACTTGATTACTGATTACTGATCCCTGCTACGGGCAAGGGCCGACGCAGAATTCGACGCCGTCGCTGTTGCGATAATGACCGTTCGGCAGCCGGCCGTAGCGGACGCAGTGTCCCTGATCCGCCGGGTCCCGCATATCGCGCCGGCATATGGTGTCGCCTTCGACCTCCCAACGCCCACGCGCGATGATGCCGGCGCCGGCGAGCGTCGCGGTGCCGTCGGCGAAGTGGATCGTGCACATCGCCTTACCGGCGACCTCGCCTGTTGTCGGCGTGCCACATAGGGGTACATCGACGAGTTCGCGATAGAAATCATCGGCGGTCATGGGCTCGCCAACGGAAGGCTGGGTCGATTCGCGGCAAGCAGACAGCGCCAGCAGCGCCATCGCTACGCCAGCCGATCGAAAAGTCTGCAAACGGATCCTCGTCGCTACAGCATCGATGGCAGCACGCGGTCGGGCGGCCGGTGGCCATCCATGAATGCTTGAATGTTGATGATCACTTTCGCCCCCATCTCGGCGCGGCCTTCGATGGTGGCGGAACCAAGATGGGGCAGCAGCACCACTTTGCCGGCGCGGGCGAGGCGGACGAGCTTTGGGTTGACCGCCGGCTCGTGCTCGAACACGTCCAACCCTGCACCGCCGATCTCGCCGGCTTCGATCATGCGTGCGAGCGCGTTTTCGTCGATTACCTCGCCGCGGGCGGTGTTGACGATATAGGCCTCGGGGCGCATGAGCTTTAGCCGGCGCGCCGACAGCAGATGATAGGTGGCGGGCGTGTGCGGGCAATTGACCGAGATGATGTCCATGCGGGCCAGCATCTGGTCGAGGCTTTCCCAGTAGGTTGCCTCCAGCTCGCTTTCAATCTTCGGTATGACGCGGCGGCGGTTATGGTAGTGAATTTGCAGGCCGAACGCCCGCGCCCTGCGGGCAACTGCCTGGCCGATCCGCCCCATCCCTATGATGCCGAGGCGCTTTCCACCGATGCGGTGACCGAGCATCCAGGTTGGCGCCCAGCCAGGCCACTCCTTTTCCGCCGTCATCACGCCGGCGCCTTCCGCCAGACGGCGCGGCACCGCCAGAATAAGCGCCATCGTCATGTCGGCGGTGTCTTCCGTGAGAACCCCCGGCGTGTTGGTGACCGTGATGCCGCGCTGGAGTGCGGACGCCACGTCGATATGGTCGACCCCGTTGCCGAAATTGGCGATTAACCGCAATTGCTCTCCGGCTTGGCTCAGCAGGGCGGAGTCGATGCGGTCGGTCACGGTCGGGACCAGGATTTCGGCGGTTTTTACAGCGGCGGCCAGATCGGCCTGGCTCATCGGAACGTCATCGACGTGGAGGCGGGTGTCGAACAATTCGCACATCCGCACCTCGACCTTGTCGGGGAGCTTGCGCGTGACAACGACGAGCGGTTTTCGGCGACTAGCCATGCGTCAGCCTTCGTCAGTCCGCCGCGATCCGGCGGCGATAGCACCGACCCTACTCCCCCCGCTTGCGGGGGAGGTAGGGTGGGCGCGGGGGAAGGTACGGAGGGGGACGGCGCTTCGATCTCGAACCTGCGTCATTGTTCAGCCCTCCTTAACCCTCTTCGTCGACACTGCCGCGAACGCGACAAGCGTAGCGTGGGGCCGCAGGATGCGATCCTTCTCTATCAGATGACCGGATCAAGACAAAGCGTTGCTCGCAATGGAATGGAGCGAGGATCGTTACGCAGCCGGGCCGCGCTGCCGGCGCCAGTCGAGCGCTCCCAGGCCGCGCGCGGAAATTCGCGGGGATGCGACCGGTCATGATGTTTGCGCATTTGCTGAGTGGCTTCACACGCTCGCTACTCGTGGCCCAAATCTTGTTCCAGTTGGCGGCAGTTCCGGTTTCTCGGACAGCACGCGCCGCCAACGACCAGAGTGAAGGCAGCGGTCTCCCGTTGCCGCGGTTCGCCAGCCTGAAGTCCGACCACGTCAACGTGCGCGGGGGGCCGAACAAGGACCATGACGTGGCGTGGATCTATACCCGCCCGGCACTGCCGGTGGAGATTACGGCGGAATATGAGAATTGGCGAAGGATTCGCGATCGCGATGGCACCGAGGGCTGGGTGTATCACACGCTCTTGTCCGGCAAGCGCACCGCATATGTGGCAAATCCCAAAACGCGGCCAGATCTCGTGCCGCTATACGAATCTGCGGACCGTATGAGTCCTTTGCGCGCGATGCTCGAGCCCGGAGTGCTCGGAACGGTCAAGCGCTGCAACGGACAATGGTGCCGGTTTGCCGGCAATGGTTTTGACGGATGGATCGAACAGGGCCGCCTTTGGGGCGTTTACCCGAACGAGAAGGTCGAGTGAGCGCAGCTTGTAGCCCGCGTTGAGCGAAGCGAAACGCGGGGATAACATCGCCGATAGGCACGTCCGCTCCCGGGTTTCGCTGCGCTCAACCCGGGCTACAAGTCTTTATCGGTACGGCTTCTGTCAACGCCGTTTAGGCCTCAGCCTCACCACCACGTCGACACGGCTGATTTCGTAGCCTTCGGGCACCTGAGGCAATTTGCCGACGATCGCATCGGCGTCCGGAATATCCACCAAATTGTGTTCGTTCTCGATAAAGAAGTGGTGGTGGTCCGAGACGTTGGTGTCGAAATAGGTCTTCGAGCCGTTGACCGTCACTTCTCGCAGCAGCCCGGCGCCGGTGAATTGATGAAGCGTATTGTAGATCGTGGCCAGGGAAACAGCGATCTTGGCGCGGCTCGCCTCTTCGTAAAGCATTTCCGCGGTGAGGTGACGGTCGCCCTTCGCGAACAAAAGCCAGCCAAGGGCTATGCGTTGACGCGTCGGGCGCAGGCCGACCTCGCGCAGAAGCGCCTGGACATCGTGCCACGGGCAACCGTTGCGGCCGTCCGCTGAGGCCTTTTGCCCAGCTTCCGCCGAAGCCTCATTGGGGGTAATCCGGGGACCGAACTCGCTCACGTTACGCTCTCTGGGACATGCCCTCTAGAACAATGGTTCAACATAATTGTATCCACCGCCCGAACTCGTTGCAAGTCTTTCGCAACAACTTATATCCCGGCATAGTCCCCGCTGACCGATCGCCGCAAGAGTGATCGGCCTCGCATCTTTGCCCAACCCGGGCAGTATGTTAGGGAATGGAACTTATGTGAGACCGCGCGCTGCGGCGAGGACCGATTTGGCATGCAGAATCGACGTTCGACCTTTGAATTTGAGGATTTGCTTGCTTGCGGCCGCGGTGAAATGTTTGCCGGCGGTCCGCAATTGCCATTGCCGCCCATGTTGATGTTTGAGCGAATCAGCGAAATTTCGGAGCAAGGCGGCGAGCACGGGCGGGGGCTTGCCCGCGCGGAACTCGACTTGAAGCCGGACCTGTGGTTTTTCCCTTGTCATTTCAAGGGGGACCCCGTCATGCCGGGCTGTCTCGGGCTGGACGCTTTGTGGCAGCTTGTCGGGTTTTTCCTCGGCTGGGCCGGAGCCGAGGGCAAGGGACGGGCGCTCGGGCTCGGCGAAGTCAAATTTTCCGGAACGGTTGTTCCGACTGTCAAGAAGTTGGTGTACGGCATCGACATCAAGCGGATCATGCGATCCAAGCTCGTGCTCGGCATCGCCGACGGGTGGGTGTCGGCGGACGGTTCAATCATCTATCGTGCGTTCGATCTCAAGGTCGGACTATTCCGCGATGTTGTGGCCTTGGCGCCTGCAGCGTCCTGAATCGGGCCATTCGCGGACCATCTCCCTACCCTCCCTCCTGGGAGCGCGGGCGTCTCGCCCGCATCGAAGAAAGAAAGAGCGGGCGGGGACGCCCGCGCTCCCGGGGAGAAGGGTAGGGAGGGGGATTTCGCAGACCGTAGGCTGTTCCAGGAGACAGGAAGAAAGGTCATGAGGCGGGTCGTCGTCACCGGGATGGGCATAGTCTCTTCCATCGGCAACAACACGCAGGAAGTGCTGGCAAGCTTGCGGGAAGCGAAGTCCGGCATCTCACGGTCGGACAAATACGCCGAACTCGGGTTTCGCTGCCAGGTACACGGTGCGCCCACGCTCGACCCCCAAGAGACGGTCGATCGCCGGGCCATGCGCTTTCTTGGGACGGGCGCCGCCTGGAACCACGTCGCCATGGAGCAGGCGTTGCGCGACGCCGGCCTTGAGCAAAACGAGATTTCCAACGAACGCATCGGCATCATCATGGGCTCCGGCGGCCCGTCGACCCGCACCCTGATTGAGGCCGCCGACACTACCCGGACCAAAGGTCCAAAGCGCGTCGGTCCGTTCGCGGTGCCGAAGGCGATGTCGTCCACCGCTTCCGCGACGCTCGCCACTTGGTTCAAGATAAAGGGCCTGAGCTATTCGATTTCCTCGGCCTGCGCGACGTCCAATCACTGCATCGGCAATGCTGCCGAGATCATCCAGATCGGCAAACAGGATATGATATTCGCGGGCGGCTGCGAGGACCTCGATTGGACCATGTCGGTGCTGTTCGACGCCATGGGGGCGATGTCGTCGAAATTCAACGACACGCCGGAAAAGGCCTCCCGCGCCTATGATGCGGCCCGCGACGGATTCGTCATCGCGGGCGGCGCCGGCGTGCTGGTGCTCGAGGAACTCGAGCACGCGAGGGCGCGCGGCGCCAAGATCTATGCGGAAATCGCAGGCTACGGGGCCACTTCGGATGGCTACGATATGGTCGCGCCGTCGGGCGAGGGCGCGGTGCGATGCATGCGGATGGCGCTCTCGACCGTCGAGGCGCCGGTCGACTACGTCAATCCCCACGCCACCGCCACGCCGATCGGCGATCTCAAGGAAATCGAGGCGCTGCGTGAGGTGTTCGGACCGAAATGCCCGCCGATCTCGGCGACCAAATCGCTCACCGGCCACTCGCTCGGCGCCGCCGGCGTGCAGGAGGCCATCTACTCCTTGCTGATGATGAACAACGGCTTCATCTGCGAAAGCGCCAATATCGAAAACCTCGATCCGGAGTTCGCCGATATGCCGATCGTGCGCGAACGTCGCGACAACGTGGCCATCGGCTGCGTGCTGTCGAATTCGTTCGGCTTCGGCGGCACCAACGCGTCGATCGTTCTCAAGCGATTGGATGCTTGACCCTCGATCGTTTCAGATTCGGTTACCTCATCGGCGCGATTGCCCTTCCCCGGCCTGATCCGGGGATTGACCGGACAGTTCAGGCCAAGTGTTTACTAGACCGCGTTCTGGTCGTATGGAGCCGCGTTCGGATCGGGGTTTGGTGCTGGGGAGACTTCTTGCATGTTGATGAACGGCAAGCGTGGCCTCGTGATGGGGGTTGCCAACGATCACTCGATTGCCTGGGGCATTGCCCGGACGCTGGCGGCTCACGGCGCGTCGCTCGCTTTCACCTATCAGGGCGATGCCCTGAGCCGGCGCGTTAAGCCGCTTGCGCAGTCGGTCGGCGCCGACTTCCTGCTGCCTTGCGACGTCGAGGACTTAGCCTCGGTCGACGCCGCGTTCGCGGCGTTGAAGGACAAATGGGGCAGCTTGGACTTCGTCGTCCACGCCATCGCGCATACCGACAAGAACGAGCTCAAGGGCCGCTACGCCGACACCTCGCGGGAAAATTTCATCCGCACCATGGTGATCTCCTGCTTCTCCTTCACGGAGATCGCGCGGCGCGCGGCCGACCTGATGCCGAATGGCGGCGCCATGGTGACGCTCACCTACAACGGCGGATCACGAACGATGCCGAACTACAATGCCATGGGGATCGCCAAAGCGGCACTCGAATCCTCCGTGCGGTATCTGGCGGTCGATTTCGGCGCGAGCCGCATTCGCGTCAATGCGATTTCGGCGGGACCCATCCGTACGCTGGCGGGAGCCGGCATCACGGATGCGCGTTTCATGTTCGCCTTCCAGCAACGCCATTCGCCGCTCCATCGTGGCGTGACGCTCGAAGAGCTTGGCGGCGCCGGACTCTACCTGCTCTCGGACCTCTCTGCCGGCGTCACCGGCGAGATTCATTTTGTCGATTGCGGCTACAATATCATCGCCATGCCGCATCCCGACGCGCTGCGGACGGACGCCGGTTCGGACGAGTGAGTTTTCAGGGGAGGACGCACTATGCGGATCAAGGCGAACGGCATCACCTTCAACTGCGAGATCGAGGGCACTGAGGACGCGCCCTGGCTCGTCTTCAGCAATTCGCTCGCCACCAACCTTTCCATGTGGGACCCGCAGGCGGCCGATCTCAGCCATTCGTTTCGTTTGCTGCGCTATGACCAGCGCGGCCACGGCGGAACGGACGCCCCCGCGGGCCGCTACGCCTACGCGACGCTGGTGGCAGATGCGCTCGCCCTCTTCGATGCGCTCGGGATCGCGCGCCCCCATTTCTGCGGGCTGTCGATGGGTGGCGCGACCGCGCTCGGGCTGGCGGAACTTTATCCCGACCGGGTCGACCGCGTCGTGGTGTGCGACTCGCCGGCGATGTCCACATCCGCGACGGCCCAGCAATGGGAGGAGCGCATCGCTATGGCGCAGAATGGCGGCATGGAGGCGCTTGTGGAGTCCACCATGGCGCGCTGGTTCCCGCCCGAAACCCATGCCGCGAACCCGCCGCATCTCGAAAAGGTGCGCCAGATGATCCGCGTCACCCCGGTCAACGGCTTCATCGGCTGCGCCGCTGCGCTCGCGGATCATGACTACAACACAGCGGTCTCGACCGTGACGCGGCCCGTGCTGTTCGTCGCGGGATCGAAGGACGGCGTGACGCCGGCCGCCATGAGGGACATGAGCGCGCGGCTCGAAGGCTCGCGCTATGTGGAGCTTGAGGGCGCCGGCCACATTTCCAATCTCGACAGGCCCGGGGAGTTCACGCAGGCGGTGCGGAAGTTTTTGGAGGCGTGAGGGGTGCGGTCCACTGCGCCCAGAACGTAGCGCCTGTGAACGTAGCGCCTGTAGGGTGGGCAAAGTCGCGTGCCGCAGCGGATGACATCGCGCACCGGCCTTGCGCGACTTTGCCCACGCGGCCAAACGGCGAGGTCTGACTGCGTGGGCAAAGGCGCATGAGAGGCCGTGCAAATTGCACTACGCGTCGATGCGCCTTTGCCCACCCTACGGGGAGGGAGTTCACATCCCCTAATGCAGCGATATCTTCTGGACTCTCAGATTGCCGATCTCGCCGATATAGAGGTTGTTCTCGCTGCGGCAGTCGATGGCATTGACGAAGTTGAATTCCTTCGCGGTCCGCCCGGCCTTGCCGAACTTGCCGATCACGGTGCCGTCCAGTTTCAGCTTATAGATCTCGCCGGCGACGTCGATGTCGTTTGGAGGATTGGAGTTCGACGCGTAGAGCACCTGGTTTGGCCCCGGCGTGATGCAGAGTGCCTGGGGCGAGCCGACACCGGCGATCTGCGTCTTGAAGGCGCCGTTGCCGTCGAACACCTGGATGCGCTTGTTGCCGGAGTCGGCAACGTAGACATTGCCCTGGGCATCGACCGCGATCGCGCGGGCGGAGGTTCCGAACTGGCCAGGTTCGGCGCCCTTCGAACCCCACGATTTGACGAACACGCCGCTCTTGTCGAATTTCGCCACGCGCTGATTGCCGACGCCGTCGGCCACGTAGATGTTTCCGGCGGCATCGAAGGCGACGTCGGTCGGGCGATTGAAGAGATCGGTCTGGGCCCCGACGCCGGCCGGTTGACCGGCCGCTGGCGCCGGAATGGCGAGGCCGCCGGCTCCCTGTCCGCGTGCTGGCACCGGCACGGCCTCGGCTTTGCGGCCCAACAGCAGGGCAACGCGGCCTTCGGGGTCGAACTTGATGACCATGTTCGACATCTGATCGACAACCCAGATGTTGTCTTGCGGATCGATACGCACCTGTTGGGCGAACAGGAATGCATAACTATCCTTGCCGAGCTCGCGAACGAACTTGCCGTCGCGATCGAACTGCAACAGCCGCGAGCCGCCGTGGGCGAACGGGCGCGCGGTGCCGATCGAAATGGTCGGATGGCCGGTTCGCGTATAGACGAAAATATCGCCCTTGGAATTGGTCGCGACGCCCCCGACTTCGCCGAGGTAGATGTCGTCCGGTAGATTCAGCGGGTTGGCGACCGCGTCAAAGGCGATTTCGGGCGCCGTCTGGGCGGACGCCGGCAGGGCACTGACGCAGGTCGCGGCCAGTAAGGCCAACAAAAAGCGCTTCATGTTGAGTCTTCTCCCGATGTTCTTTGTGTGTGGGTTCTGGGATTGGCCGAAACCTTATCCGATGTCATCGCCCTCCCCGGACTTGATCCGGGGATTGGGCGATCCAGTCGTCGATGCCCTTGCGTGAAAATCGCAAATGCAGGGGTTTACCGGATTCCCCGCTTTGGAAAGCGGGGAATGACAGGCGGGTGATCGACGCGTTACCGCGCCTCTGCCTTCTTCATGGCGTCCGGCTTCAGGATGAGCTTCTGCACGCGCCAGGATTCGATTTCGCCAACGACGATCTCGTCCGGATTGCGGCAATCCATCATATGGACCACCTGGAAGCCGCCGAATTCCTTGCTGGCATGGCCGAACTTGCCGATGATGGTGCCGTCGAGTTCCATCTTGTAGATCTCGCCGGTGATCGCCCACGTGCCGGGCATATTGCCGTTCGGATTGGAGTTGGAAGCGAACAGATACTGGTGCGGCCCCTGTGAAACGCAGGCGGTCCAGCCAACCCCGACCTGGTCGTAGATGGCCTTCGGCTTGAGGTTGTTGTCGAGCACCTGATAACGGAAGTTGGTGCGGTCGGCGACATAGACGTTGCCCTGCCGGTCGACCTGGAGTCCGTGCGGCAGATTGAATTCGCCGGGTTCCTTCCCGGCCTTCTCGCTGCCGACCTGGGCGACGAACCTGCCGTCCTTG
>Ga0257155_1000008_pt1 | contig 9533 bp, 5 predicted proteins | sample NI19A_FD_185945 | JGI IMG/M metagenome (GOLD analysis project Ga0257155, IMG submission 185945) | Soil microbial communities from H.J. Andrews Experimental Forest, Oregon, United States - NI-19-A | ecosystem: Environmental > Terrestrial > Soil > Temperate forest > Bulk soil | place: USA: Oregon... | reverse complement strand
GCCGGGAGCGGCAGAGCGCGGCAGTATCATCCACCGCGCGATCGGGGACTTTGCCAAGACCTATCCCGACGCATTGCCGGATGATCCTTATGGCGAATTGTTGCGTTTCGGCGACCGGCATTTCGCACCGCTCAAGGATTTTCCTGAGGCGCGCGCATTCTGGTGGCCGCGTTATGAACGCATCGCGCGCTGGTTTAAAGATTTCGAAACCAGGCGCCGCGCCAACATCGCGGCGGCTCACGCGGAAATCCGCGGCGAGCTTCCGATTGAAGCCGGGGATCGGGTTTTCCGACTCATCGGCCGCGCCGACCGCATCGAACGCCTCGCCGACGGCGGCTACGCCGTTCTGGATTTCAAGACCGGCACGCCGCCGACGAGCCCGCAAGTGCAGATCGGCGTCGCCCCCCAACTGACGCTCGAAGCCGCAATGCTGCGCAACGGCGGCTTTCCCGGGCTCGCTCCCGGCGGCGCCATCACCGCGCTCATCTATGTCAAGCTCAGCGGCGGCAGCCCTGCGGGCGAAGAGCGCGTCATCGATTTCAAGGATCGGAGCCTGGACGCCGCGGCCGACGCGGCGCTCGCACAGCTCAAGGCGCTGGTCATCCGCTTCGAAGATGAAAGCACGCCCTACCGCGCGCTCGCTCTCTCCATGTGGAAGGATCGCTACGGCGCCTACGACGACCTCGCACGAGTCAAGGAGTGGTCGCAATTGGGCGGAGAGGAGGAAGAGGAATGAGCGCCATCCGCATCATTCCGGATTCGGTGCGCAACCGGCAGGCCGAGGCGTCCGACCCGTCGGCGTCCGTATTCGTTTCGGCCAATGCCGGCTCGGGCAAGACCCATGTGCTGGCGCAACGCGTTATCAGGCTCATGCTCGACGGCGGTCCCGGGGGCGTCGATCCGTCCAAAATCCTCTGCATCACGTTCACCAAGGCGGCGGCCGCCAACATGGCGGCACGAGTCTACGATCAACTCAAGGGCTGGATCGCGCTCGACGATAATGCGCTTGATCAGGCTATGCGGCAGATCGGCGTTACGGATATCGACGCCGCCAAACGCCAACGCGCCCGGCGCCTGTTTGCGGCGGCGCTCGAGACGCCCGGCGGGCTCAAGGTGCAGACCATTCATGCGTTCTGTACCCGCATCCTGCAACAGTTCCCGTTCGAAAGCGACGTGGCGGCGCATTTCACCGTGTTGGAGGAGCGCGCACAGAGCGAGATGCTGGAACGCGCCAGGATGGCGGTGCTGCTTGAAGCCGCCGCGGCGCCGGACAAGCCCCTCGGCCGCGCCCTCAAAGTCGCGGTTGCGGCCGCCGCGGACACCAGGCTTGTGAACGTGCTGAACGACGCGACGGCCAAGCGCGCGAAGCTCATGGCCTGGGTAGAGGGCGGCTTCGAACGCGCTGTAGGGCAATTGTCGGCAGTCCTCGGCATCGACGTAAATGACGACCGCGCCCGGGTCGAAAAAGACATCATTGAAGGGCCGCACCTGCCGTTGTCTCATTGGGAGGGTATCGCTGGGACGTTCAAGGCGGACGGCACCCCGGCCGATCATAGGCAGGCGGAGCGCTTGGCGGCAGCGCTGGCGGCATCCGATGACGAACGGATCGCCCATTATTTCAGCGTCTTTTTGACTCAAGAACAGAAGCCCCGGGATAGTCTGATTACGTCCGGGCTCGCCAAAAAGTGGCCAGACCTCGCGGAAGCGCTCAGCGCCGAACAGGCGCGTGTGGCCCGCCTCATCGAGCGTCGCAACGGCATCATCTGCCGCGACCGGACGGCAGCGCTGGTGACCATCGCGGTCGAGATGATCAGGCGTTACACCGATGAAAAGGAGCGCCGCGGTCTCATCGACTATGACGATCTGATCGACAAGACCCATCGCCTGCTGGCCGAATGCGACCCAAACTGGGTGCACTACAAGCTCGATCTCGGTTTAGATCACATACTGATCGACGAAGCGCAGGACACCAGCGAGAAACAGTGGGACATCATCAAGCGGCTGGTATCGGAATTCGGAGCGAGCGCCGGCGTGCGGGGGCCTAAGGGGCGCACGGTTTTCGCCGTAGGGGACGAAAAGCAATCGATCTTCTCGTTCCAAGGCGCCGCACCGCGCGAATACGACGCTGCACGGCGGCATTTCGAGAAGCACTTCCTCGCCTCTGACGTTTCTTGGCGCTTTGTGCGGTTCGACCATTCGTTCCGCTCGGGAGAGAACGTCCTCGGCGCGGTCGATAACGTGTTCCGGTTCCCCGATATCTATCGCAGCATCGGGTCGGACTGCGACGGCAAACTCGTTCACAAACTCACTCATTTGCCGCTGCCCGGCGCCGCGCCCGGGCTGGTGGAAATCTGGCCCCTGATCGAACCCGACCCCTCACCAGAGATGACGGCGTGGGACGCGCCGTTCGACGCTGTTTCGGAGACGAGTCCCCAGGTCAGGCTCGCAGCCAAGATCGCCGCGACAGTGCGGGGCTTTATCGAGGGCGGCGTGCCGGTCGGGGCTGAGCGTCGAGCGATGCGTTACGGGGACGTGCTGATTTTAGTGCGCCAGCGCGGCGCACTGTTCGGCGCGATCATCCGCGCGTTGAAGAACGCGGGCGTTGCGGTTGCCGGCGCCGACCGCCTCGTGCTGACCCAGCATATCGCGATCATCGATCTCATGGCGCTCGCTGACGCGTTGTTGCTCACGCAGGACGACCTTGCGCTGGCGGTCGCACTCAAGAGCCCGCTGTTTGGCTTTGACGACGATCTTTTGTTCGAACTGGCGTGGGAGCGGCGCGCAAGCCTGCGCGCAACGCTTGCGGCGCGTGCCGCCGACAGGGTGGAGTTTGCTGCGGCCGACGCGCTGTTGCGCCGTTGCGACGTGCGGGCGCGCCACGAGCGCCCGTTCGCCTTCTTCGCCTGGTTGCTCGGGCCGGAACAGGGACGGGGCAAGATTTTCGCCCGGCTCGGCCTCGAAGCCGCTGACGCGCTCGATGAGTTCCTGGAACTCGCGCTCCAATATGAAACGCACGAGACCCCGTCGCTGCAGGGCTTCGTCGCCTGGTTGAGAAGTGCCACCACCGTCGTCAAGCGCGACATGGAAACCACCCGCGACGAGGTACGGGTCATGACGGTGCACGGCGCCAAGGGTCTTGAAGCGCCGGTGGTGATCCTAGCCGACACCACCACGCCGCCCAAAGGCTCTCATCCGCCCACGCTCCTTGAAATCGAGCCCACATGCGTCGTCTGGGCGGGGCGCCGCGATCAGGATGTGGGCGCCGTCGCCATGGCGCGACAGGCGGCGCTCGACGAAAACGAGCATGAGCACCGCCGGCTGTTGTACGTGGCGATGACCCGCGCGGCCGAGCGTCTGATCGTGTGCGGTTGCCACGGCAAGAAGAAGCCAAACGCCGACTGCTGGTACGATCTCGTCCGCAAAGGCCTCGACAGCCTGCCGGGATTCGAGGAGATCCGCGATGGCGACACGACGAAGTGGCGCTATCGAAAAGCCGGAGAGTCGACTGCCGCTCAACCCGCTTGCGCCCACCCTCCCCTGCAGGGGGAGGGTCGGACTGCCGAAGGCAGTCCGGGGTGGGGTGACGGCGCCGCAGCAGATGACGGCGATGCGGTAACTGACAGCGACGCAGTATTTGTGGAGGGGCTGTCCCCCCCTCCCGGCCCGCTGACGCGGGCTGCCGACCTCCCGGCATGGTTGACGACGCCGGCGCCGGCCGAGGCCGGTCATTCCACCCTCGTATCGCCATCGTCCGCTTACGATGAGGCCGTTGCGCCGCATGCAGCGCCACGACAGCGGAACGCTGTGCAGGAACAGGCGCAAGCGCAGGCGTTGGCGCGTGGCACGCTCATCCACCGGCTGCTGCAGTCGCTACCCGATATCGAGCCGGCCCGCCGCGATGCTGCCGCGCACGGCTTCCTCGCGCGCGCCGGCGCGGCGTTCAGCATGGACGAGCGTCATCTGTTCGTCGGTCAGGCGCTCGCTATCTTTGCGGATCCGCGATTCGCGGAGTTGTTCGCTCCGGGCAGTCGCGCCGAGGTGCCGATCGTGGGCCGCCTCGGGAGCACCCGCGGTTCTGAAATTCTGGTGTCGGGCCAGATCGACCGGCTTGCGATCACGCCGCATGCCGTGTTGATCGCCGACTACAAAACCAATCGCGATCCGCCGACAAATGTCGACGAAGCCCCGCGGGCCTATGTGGGGCAGCTCGCACTCTATCGCGCGGTCTTAAGCAAAATCTATCCGGACCGGCCGATCCGGGCCGCGCTGGTGTGGACCGAGCTGCCCGATCTGATGGAGCTTCCAGCCGACATGCTCGATCAAGCGATTGTCCGCATCACCTGCGGGTGAGCGCGCCTTGACGCCATCGGGTCGCCTCCCTACGTTCGAGCGTACAAAGCCCGGGGGCGCCGGTCGCGCCCGAAATTTTAGAGGACGACGAGGTGTCCCATGGGTGTTGGCAAGGTATCCGATGCTGATTTCGACGCCAAGGTACTCAAATCTGCCGAGCCGGTGGTGGTCGATTTCTGGGCCGAATGGTGCGGTCCGTGCCGGATGATTGCGCCGGCGCTTGAGGAACTCGCAGAAGGCGCACTGTCGGGAAAGGTGAAGATCGTCAAGCTCAATGTCGACGAGAATCCCAAGACCGCCGCGAAGTACAACGTGATGTCGATCCCGACCCTGATGGTTTTCAAGAACGGCGAGATGGCCTCCCGCCAAGTCGGCGCCGCCCCCAAGGCGAAGCTTGAGCAATGGATCACCGCGGCCGCGGGAGCCGTCGTCTGAGGCGTAGGACGGGTTGACTCTGGCAACTGAAACACCTTTCCGGCGTCATGCCCGCGCTTGTCGCGGGCATCCACGTCTTTCTTGCGAACTCTCAGCCGAAAAAACGTGGATGGCCGGGACAAGCCCGGCCATGACTCCGAATAAATAATTCAATGTGACCGGAAACTCGTTCTAAGCAGGATTCGGCCGGCTGGCCAACGGATGGGCAACCAAAACAGCTGTCGCCGACGTGATCCGGAACCTCGATCCGTTGGGCAGCCCGGGAATCTCTGCTTAGTAGCGCCTCAATTCGGCACCGTCCCATTCGCGGCTAGCACTTCGCCGGCAAGGTAGAGTGAACCGGTGATGAGAATGCGCGGCGGCGGACTGAGGTGGAGCGCCGCGATCGCGGCGAACGCCGCCGTGATGCCGGCGGCGGCGTCGGCTGCGATGCCGATGGTCCGCGCGGCTGACGCGATGGCCTCCGGCGGCAGACTCTTGTCGGAGGCGATCGGCACCGCGATCAGACGGCGTGCAAGGCCGATGAAGTTGCGCAGGAATCCGTCCAAATCCTTGGTCGCCAGCATGCCCACGACCAACACGACAGGGCGCGACACCCGTTCCTCGAGATCGCCGAGCGCCGCCGCGATGATCCGCCCGCCGTCCGGGTTGTGGCCGCCGTCGAGCCAGATTTCGCTGCCGGCAGGTGCGCGGGCCACAAGAGGCCCCGTGGTGAGGCGCTGCATGCGGGCCGGCCAATCCACCTTCTGCAGTCCCTGCTCATAGGCGCCTGTCGCCAGCCGAAACCCGGCGGTGCGCAATGCCGCAACGGCAAGTCCGGCATTGTCGATCTGATGACGCCCGAACAGGCGCGGGCTCGGCAAGTCGAGCAGGCCCTGCCGGTCCTGATAGACAAGGCGGCCGCGCTCCTCGCTCGCCATCCAGTCCTGGCCCGCCACGTGAAGCGCCGCGCCGACCTCCTCGGCGTGCCGGATGAGCACCGACTGCGGTCCCTCGGTCTGCCGGCCGATCACCGCGGGCGTGCCGCGCCGGATGATTGCGGCCTTTTCGCTGGCGATCTTTTCCAACGTGTCGCCCAGGAAGTCCACATGGTCCATGGATATCGGCGTGATGACGCTGGCGAGCGGCTGCGGCACCACGTTGGTGGCGTCGAGCCGGCCGCCGAGCCCGACTTCGAGCAGCGCGACGTCAGCTGCCTGGTTGGCGAACAACAAAAACGCCGCGGCGGTCTCGATTTCGAAGACGGTGATCGGCGCATCGCCGTTGGCGCGCTCGCAGGCTTCCAGTGCGTGGGCGAGGTCCGCGTCCGACACGAGCACGCCGCCGCCCTGTCGACCGAGCCGGAAGCGCTCGTTCACGCGCACCAGATTAGGCGACGTATAAACATGCACGCGGGCCCCGGCCGCCTCCAGCATCGCGCGCATGAACGCGATGGTCGATCCCTTGCCGTTGGTGCCGGCTACGTGGACCACGGGCGGCAGGCTCTTTTCCGGATGGCCGAGCCGGTCGAGCACATGCCACATGCGGTCGAGCGAAAGATCGATGCGCTTGGGATGCAGCGCCAGGAGCCGCGCCAGGATGGCGTCGATGGGCGCGCCGACGTGAGGCTTGGTCATCAAGCAGACTTGCCGCGTTTCTGCTTCTGGTCAACGTACGAACGAAGGACCGCATTGATGCGGCGTTGGTAACCGGGACCTTCGTTTTTGAAATAGTCGAGTACGTCCGGATCGATGCGGATCGAGATTGCCTTCTTCCGGGGAGGCACGACGAGGACCGCCTCGGACCAGTCGATATCCAGCGGGGCGGCGTCAGGATCGCCTGCCACCGCAGCGACGATTTCATCGTCAGTGACGCGATCCAGATACTGCCAGTCAGTCCGGCCTCGACTCGAGTCGGTGGAGTGCGTCTTGGAGTGCTTCTCGTTCATCACTACGTGCTCGCCTTGTGGAGATGAAGCGCCGCTCGCACCCATAAATCGATTTCTTTGCCACATCATCTTTATAACTTAGTGGGGCGTTTTCGGGCCCTTGGCACTTGCATTGCGCGGAGCGACGGCCTATACTAGGCCTATTGGATGCGTCCGCGCTATATACAATTTATATATACAACGATGCGCTGACTCAAGAGTCTCAAGGTTTTCGAATTTGGAGGCGGAAAGCCTGTGGAAAACCGGGACAAGCCCCATTCCTTCGATCCGGACCCGGCGTCGCCGTATAATACGGACCCGATTCGTCCTCCTCCAAGCGGGACCGCCGAATAACCATGCGCTTTCCGCCACAATTCCTTGACGAGTTGCGCGCCCGGCTTCCGGTATCGGAAGTCGTTGGCAAGCGCGTCCGGCTCAAGAGGTCGGGGCGCGAGTGGAAAGGGTTGTCGCCTTTCAACAAGGAGCGGACCCCGTCATTCTTTGTCAATGACCAGAAGGGGTTCTATCACGACTTTTCATCCGGAAAACACGGCGACATCTTCACCTTCACAATGGAATCGGAAGGCGTAACCTTTCCGGAGGCGGTGGAACGACTGGCCTCGCTCGCCGGTCTCGCGATGCCGACAATGTCACGGGAGGCGGAAGCCGAGGAGGGCCGTCGGCGCACGCTCCACGATGTCATTGCGCTTGCGGCCAAATTCTTCGAGGCGACGTTGGCGTCTCGGGCTGGCGCCAGGGCGCGGGGCTATTTGGCCGATCGCGGCCTTGATGCCGCAACCCAGGTCAAATTCCGGATCGGCTACGCTCCGTCGGAGCGCTTCGCGCTGAAGGAGCATCTCGGCGGCCTCGGCGTGCCGGTCGAAGACATGATTGAGGCCGGGCTGCTGGTATCTGGCGACGATATCCCGGTACCATATGATCGCTTTCGCGACCGCGTGATGTTCCCGATCGGCGATTTCGCCGGGCGGATCGTGGCATTTGGCGGCCGCGCCCTCGATAAGGATGCTCATAAGGGCGAACGCCCGTCTTCGCGGGCTATGGCCAAATACCTCAACTCGCCGGAAACGCCGCTCTTTCATAAGGGCCGAATGCTCTACAACGGCGCCGGAGCGCGTAAAGCCGCCCATCAGGGCGCTGCGGTGATTGCGGTCGAAGGCTATGTCGACGTGATCGCCATGGTGACGGCCGGCTATGAGGCAACCGTCGCTCCGCTCGGCACAGCCCTCACAGAGGACCAGCTCGCGCTCCTGTGGAAGATGGCTGACGAACCAATCCTGTGCTTCGACGGCGACGCCGCAGGACGCAGAGCCGCTTATCGCGCCATCGACCTCGCTCTGCCTCACATCAAGCCCGGCAAGAGCCTGCGGTTCGCCTCCCTGCCCCAGGGGCACGATCCGGACGATCTCATCCGGTCCGCGGGAGCAGGAGCAATCGCAGACGTGTTGGCGATGGCTCGCCCGCTTGCCGACATCTTGTGGACACGGGAGACTGAAGGCGGTCGTTTCGACACGCCGGAACGTCGCGCCGGTCTCGAAGCCCGCATCAACGAGATGACGAATACGATCGCGAATGAAACGGTACGGAGATACTACCGGCAGGACCTCTGGCAGCGGCTACGCAACCTTACGGCTCCGGGGTCTGATCGCCCTGCGCGGGGCAGCTTCGGGCGAGGCGCCGCCCGATGGAGACACAACGGATCGCCTCGACCATACACAGGCGGACGCGGTCAGGAAGCGCCACTTGTCCCATTGAGCCCGCAGCTGCAGACGAGTTCCATCGTCCGCGGCTCGCGCAGTGCGCTGCCGCCGCGGGAGGCGCTGATCCTGCTTGCGGCCTTCAATCACCCGTGGTTGCTCGAAACCGAAGCGGAACAACTGGCCGATATGGAGTTCCTGAACAGCGACGCCGATATGTTGCGGCGTGTGGTGCTCGACATAACGGCATCGCGGCAACCGGACCACCATCCGGACAGCGCAACGCTGCGGCAAGCCGTCATCGCCCGGGACTGCGGCGCCGTCCTGCAGCGGATCGAGCGGGCCTTGACCCATTTGGCTGACTGGCCCGCCCGGGAGGGGGCGGCGCCGGAGGATGTCCGCCAATTCTGGGCTCACGTTCTAACCTTGCATCGCAGGAACCGCACGTTAAATAAGGAGCTGAAAGAGGCCGAGCGGGCCTTAGGGGAGGAGCTGAGCGAGCAGAACTTCGCTTGGCTCCAGGATGTGCGGGCACAACTTTCGTCCCTTGAGGGGACCGAAGCATCGATTGAAGGTTTTGGGGCTCTTTCAGGCCGGCCGGCAGGCGGGCCATAAGATGGGTTGGTGTGTGGCTGGATGGTTCCGCTCAAAGCGCGGAAGCGCCGGCCTTTTCGAGATGTGTGACTTAAAATGCATGATGGTGGAAACTCGGGCTGATCGCGGGCTTAGGTCGTTTTAAACGGCACTTCAAGCGTGTGATTCGGCCACGGTGACAGGCGCCTGTTCCACCACCAATTGCCGGTTTCAACCACCGCAGGGCCATGTCCCGGCTGGAGAGGTAGTATGGCGAGCAAAGTGAAGGTAGCGGTCAAGGAAAAGAAGGAAGAGGCAACTCCGGAAAAGGACGCCCCGGAAACGCCCGATACGCCGTTGCCGCTGCTCGACCTTTCCGACGCCGCCGTCCGCAAGATGATCAAGGCGGCGAAGAAGCGCGGTTACGTCACCCACGACCAGGTCAACGCCGTCCTTCCGTCCGAGGAAGTCACCTCGGACCAGATCGAGGACGTCTTCGCCATGCTCAGCGAAATGGGCATCAACGTCGTCGAAAACGAGGAGGCCGAGGCCGA
>Ga0257155_1000007_pt1 | contig 9834 bp, 6 predicted proteins | sample NI19A_FD_185945 | JGI IMG/M metagenome (GOLD analysis project Ga0257155, IMG submission 185945) | Soil microbial communities from H.J. Andrews Experimental Forest, Oregon, United States - NI-19-A | ecosystem: Environmental > Terrestrial > Soil > Temperate forest > Bulk soil | place: USA: Oregon... | reverse complement strand
TCCCGTGGATGGACAGCCGGCTCGCATGGTGCTTGATTTGGTTGCGGTCGACCGTGAGACATTCTTGCGTGCCGCCGCCATCGACAATCACCTGCCGCGGCCGGCCGACCGGGGGCCTGCTCACTTCGACCGTGAGGAGCGCACAGCCGATTCTCGGCCCGTGGTCGTGCTAGATCCAGGCCATGGCGGAATTGATCCGGGGACGCGGGCGCCGAGCGGCGAACTCGAAAAGGACCTTGTGCTCGAATTTGCGTCGATGCTGCGCGCCAAGCTGGAGGCCACCGGCAAGTATCGCGTCATGATGACGCGAACTGACGACACCTTCGTTGAGCTTTCGGAGCGCGTGCGATTCGCCCGTCAGCAACAGGCCCAGCTTTTGATCTCGATTCATTGCGATGCTCTCGCGCGGGGCGAGGGCGAGGCGGAAGGCGCCACCATCTATACGCTGTCCGACAAGGCCACTGACGCGGAGGCGCAGCGCCTCGCCGATACTGAGAACCGGGCGGATATCATAGCGGGCGTTGATCTTGCCGCCGAGCCCGACGAGATCGCGGACATTCTCATCGACCTCGCGCTGCGGGAGACGAAAACGTTCTCAGCCCATTTCGCCCGCAACGTGGTCAAGGAGATGCGCACCGCGGCGCGCCTGCACAAGCGTCCGCAACGGTCAGCCGGCTTTAAGGTTCTCAAGGCGCCCGACGTGCCCTCGGTGCTGATCGAACTCGGCTACGTATCGAACGCGCGGGATTTGAAGCAGCTGGTTTCCGAGAGCTGGCGCTCGCGCACGGGTGACGCCATCGTGCACGCAGTCCACACTTACTTTACAACGCGCCTGGCGGGCGGCGGTACTGGTGCGCGTGCCCAATAAGAGCGCTGTCGCCGGTTGTGGCAATTGCGGCGGCAATCGGCCGGCTGGGAATCGCGAATATATCATGCGCGGTAGGCCGTTCTTGCCCAAGTTTAATCATAAATCCGAGCGACGTAACGGACGCTCGGTCATGTAGCCGCGCTTCGTATCGCGCGAGGGTGTGAGCGTTTGCGTATCGGGGGCTTTGCGTAATGGGGGCCGGGCACAGGCCCTGCCTCGAAAAGGCTGTTAAAGGCCGAACTTGGCATTGTGGGCCGGCAGCCGAGTTTGTAGACTTCGGCGGGTCATTCAAAATAGGCCGATGATGCGATTTTTGATCAGGTTTCTCGGCTTCCTGTTCGCGGCGGGGTCGCTTGTGTTCCTGGTTGCGGTCGGAGCCGTTGCCGGGCTGCTCTATCATTACTCCAAGGACTTGCCCGACTATTCGCAGCTGCAGGACTATGAGCCGCCGGTGATGACGCGGGTGCACGCGGCCGACGGCGAGCTCTTGGCAGAATACGCCAAGGAGCGCCGGCTCTATCTCCCGATTCAGGCGGTGCCGAAGCTCGTCACCAACGCCTTCATTTCCGCCGAGGACAAGAATTTCTACGAGCATGCCGGCCTTGATTTCAACGGCATTGCCCGCGCCGGGTGGCTCTACCTGCAGAACCTCGGGACGAACAAGAGGCCGCAGGGCGCCTCCACGATCACCCAGCAGGTCGCCAAGAACTTCCTTCTCACCAACGAGGTGTCGTTCGCGCGCAAGATCAAGGAGGCGCTGCTGGCGCTCAAGATCGAGCGCACCTACACCAAGGACAAGATTCTCGAGCTCTATCTCAATGAAATCTATCTCGGCTTCGGCGCTTATGGGGTCGCGGCGGCGGCGCTCCTCTATTTCGATAAGTCGGTCAACGAGCTGACGCTCGCGGAGGCCGGCTATCTCGCAGCCTTGCCGAAGGCGCCGACCTCGCTGCACCCGTTCCGCCAGCGCGAACGCGCCACCGAGCGGCGCAATTATGTCATCGACCGCATGGTCGAGAACGGCTACGTGACGGCTCAAGCGGGCGAGAAGGCGAGGAAGGAGCCGCTCTCCGTCGCCCAGCGCCGCGCGAGCGGATCCCGCATCATCGCGGCGGATTTCTTTGCCGAGGATGTGCGCCGCGAAATCTATGAGAAATACGGCGAGAAGGGCCTCTACGAGGGCGGCCTGTCGGTGCGCACCACGCTCGACCCCAAGATGCAGGTGATCGCCCACAAGGCGCTGACCGACGGGCTCGTCCACTACGACGAGGCGCAGGGCTTCCGCGGCGCTACCCACAAGATCGACGTCAGCAGCGACTGGGGCGTGAAGCTTGCCGACGTGCGCGCCTTCAACGATGTCGCCCCCTGGCGTCTTGCGGTGGTGCTGGAGACCAACGAACAGTCGGCGCGCATCGGCTTCCAGCCGGCGCGCGAGCCGGGCGGCGCAGTGGGGCGCGAGCGCCAGATCGGCAATATTACGCTCGAAGGCGTCAAGTGGGCGCGCGCGTTGAGCGCAAAGAATCCGTTGAAAGTGAGCCAGGTGCTGGCGCCCGGCGACGTCATTTACGTGGAGCCGCTGGGCAAGGACAGCGGCCAATACAAGCTGCGCCAGATCCCCGAGGTTTCCGGCGGCATGGTGGTGATGGACCCGCTGACCGGCCGCGTGCTGGCGCTGGTGGGCGGCTTCTCGTTCGATCAGAGCCAGTTCGACCGCGCCACCCAGGCGATGCGGCAGCCCGGCTCCTCGTTCAAGCCGTTTGTGTATTCCGCGGCCCTCGACAATGGCTACACGCCGTCCTCGATCGTGGTCGATGCCCCGATCGAGATCGACCAGGGCCCCGGTGTTGGCGTCTGGCGGCCTGAAAACTACGCCAAGGAAAAATATGCCGGTCCGTCGACACTGCGCTTCGGCATCGAGAAATCACGTAATCTGATGACGGTGCGTCTGGCGCAGGATATCGGCATGCCGCTGATCGGCGAATACGCCAAGCGCTTCGGCATCTACGACAACCTGCCGAATTATCTGTCCTATTCACTGGGCGCGGGAGAGACGACGGTGCTGCGGATGGCCACCGCCTATGCGATGATTGCCAATGGCGGCCGGCGGGTGACCTCGACCATGATCGACCGCATCCAGGATCGCTATGGCCGCACGGTCTACAAGCACGATCAGCGCGAATGCCGCGGTTGCGATGCCAAGAAATGGGAGAATCAGCCCGAGCCCGGCCTGATCGATCGGCGCGAGCAAGTGCTTGATCCCATGACCACTTATCAGATCACCTCGATCATGGAAGGTGTGATCCAGCGCGGCACCGCGACTGTATTGAACGAGGTCAAGAAGCCGATTGCCGGCAAGACCGGCACCACCAACGACGAAAAGGATGCCTGGTTCATCGGCTTCACGCCCGACCTCGTGGTCGGCGTTTACATGGGCTACGACAAGCCGCGTCATCTCGGCCGCGACGCTACCGGCGGCCACCTCTCGGCGCCGATCGCCAAGGATTTCTTCAAGGCGGCGCTGGCCGACAAGCCTGCAATGCCGTTCCGCGTGCCGCCCGGCATCAAGCTCATCCGCGTCGACGTCAAGACCGGCCAGCGCGCCGGGCCCGGAACCACGGGCGTCATCCTGGAAGCCTTCAAGCCCGGAACCGCTCCGCCCGAAAACAACGCGGTCGCGGCCATGGGCGGTGCCGAGACCGTTGGCGTCAGCCCGGAGGCGGATGGCGCCGTACGCCGCGGCGGGTTGTATTGAACGCTACGCGCTTGCGCAATGCCGGCAGGGTCGTTACATCCGGCATTCGACTCCTCTCTTGAACCGGTGAGATCATGCGCGCGGAAATTGCGACGGTTGTGGGCGAAATCAAGCAGTCCCTGGGGCTGCTGAGGAGGCATCTTTGACTTCGACAAGGCGCGCGCCCGCCTCGCCGAGCTGAACCACCTCGCCGAAGACCCTAACCTCTGGAACGACCCTCAGCGCGCCAGCCGGCTGATGCAGGAGCGCACCTCGCTTGAGGATTCGCTGTCCGCGCTCGGCCGCATCGAGCGCGAGGTCGAGGATCATGTCGGCATGATCGAGCTCGGCGAAGCCGAGAACGATGCCGGCGTGGTCGCCGAGGCCGAAACGGCATTGAAAAAGCTCAAGGCCGAGGTGGCGCGGCGTGAACTGGAGGCGCTGCTGTCCGGGGAGGCCGATGGCTTCGACACCTTCCTCGAAGTCCATGCCGGCGCCGGCGGCACCGAGAGCCAGGACTGGGCCAACATGCTGCTGCGCATGTACACGCGCTGGGCCGAGCAGCACGGCTACAAGATCGAGTATCTGGAAGAGACGGCCGGCGAAGAAGCGGGCATCAAGTCGGCCACCATCCAGGTGAAGGGCCACAACGCCTATGGCTGGCTCAAGAGCGAGGACGGCGTGCACCGGCTGGTGCGCATCTCGCCGTTCGACTCGAACGCCCGCCGGCACACCTCCTTTGCCAGCATCACGGTCTATCCGGTGATCGACGACCGCATCGTCATCGACATCAAGGAGGCCGACGTGCGCACCGACACCATGCGGTCAGGCGGCGCCGGCGGCCAGCACGTCAACAAGACCGAATCGGCGGTGCGCCTCACTCACATCCCGACCGGCATAGCGGTGGTGTGCCAGGCCGAGCGCTCCCAGCACAAGAACCGCGCCCAGGCCTGGAAAATGCTGCGGGCCCGGCTCTATGAGCGCGAGATCAAACGGCGCGAGGCGCAGGCCATCGCCGAGCAGGCTGCCAAGACCGACATCGGCTGGGGCCACCAGATCCGCTCTTATGTGCTGCAGCCTTACCAGATGGTGAAGGACCTGCGCACCGGCGTGAGCACCTCCAACACCGGCGCCGTGCTCGACGGCGACCTCGATGAGTTCATGGCGGCAGCGCTCGCCCAGAAGGCGTTTGGGGAAGAGCCGAAGCAGGTGGAGGACGTGGAGTAGGGGGCGCGGGTCGGAAAGCCCGGATGAAGGGACCGCCGCTTTGAGGTTCGGTAATCCGGGATCAGTCTTCCCTTTTGGTCCGCATGAGACACCATTGCTGCGGTCTAGTTGACACCATGCAGCTGATCTACCTCGCGGTGGGCGCCGCGGCGCAGTGATCAGTGCGGCGTAAGCGCGCCGTGAGCCCGCTTGTAGCCGGAGGCGAGAACCCACGTATCCCCGGTCAATCCCCTGTCAGCTCTTTTGCTGGCCAAGGGCCTCGACGTGGTCCGCCGCACGCTTCGCTCCGCCCAAGCTCGCAAGCGACTCTCCCGTCGCCCTCGCGTTTTGTCGATAGCGGGGGTCGGCAAGCGCTGTCACGACTGCGCGGCGCAACTCCTCCGGGGCGACGCGCTTGCGCCCACGATCGATCGTCGGTTCAACGAGGATGGCGGCCCCGACGCGCTCCAGGCGCTTGGCGTTGCTCAAGCGCTCGGAAAAGGTCGGGATGATGACGCTCGGTTTGCCCGCCCAGAGGCTGGTCTGACACGAGCCATACCCGCCATGATGGATGAGAAGATCCGCTTTTCTCGCCATGCGCAATCCCGGAACATATTTGGCGTGACAAAAATTGGCGGGCAGCGGCGACAGCTCCTGTGGAAACTCATGATGGCCGGTGGTCAGTACAATCGATGCATCGACGCCCCCAAGCGCCCCGAGACAGGCCTCGAGAACCACGATCGAATCGAGCGTCGTGTCCGCCGAGCCATATCTTGGATTGCCGGAATAAACCCAGATAACCGGGCGATCGGCGGGCAAGGCTTCGATCCAATCCGGCAACGACGCGTCGTCCGCCTCCCAGAGCACCGCGCCGATGTACTCGACGCCCCTCGATTCGGGGATCGGGTCGAGTTGCGAAGTACCAACGCAAAGCGTGACGTCGCCGACATTAAGATCGGCGAGTTTTTCGAGCGGCCGCATTCCATAATCCGCGATCACGCGGTTGACGATTGCGACCGGACTCGGCGTTCCTTGCGGCTTTGGCCGCCGCCAAAGAAACCCCTGGCTGCTCGGATGGGCGTCGGCCTGGATCACGGTGGCGAGCTTTTTGCCGAGCCGTCGCGTCGCGATGGCGGCAAAGGGATTCCAAAAGTCCACGACGACGGCGGGATCGAAGGTTTTGATGACAGAGCCATAGGCCTCGACGTTCGCGCGAACGAAGCCTTCATTGAGCATGCCCATCATGGCGCCGGCATGATCGGCGTCCCAAATGTCGGCGCTCGTCGGCGGGAAGCGCGTCGGAATCGCTGAGGCAACGCACCGAAGATAGGCGAGCGGACCAATCCCGTGGCGCCGCCACGGCTGCGTTCGCAGCATGCGGAACAATCCGCCAATCGTTCGATCGATGGCGATGAGATCATGGAGAGGATGCTTTGGCAGGATGTTCGCAAAATGCGCCTCGGCGATCAACCTCGATGGCGCCCGGGCGGGATTGGATAAGGCAACCTCGTGGCCGCGCGCCGCCAACTCCCGCGCAATCGGCAAGGAACGCGTCATCAGGCCGAGGTCGTTCGTCGGCAGCATCGTAAGTAGGAGTTTCACGTCCCGCGCTCCTCCCGGGTCATCTCTCGCGTGACTCCGGCCGTGCCCGCGCCGGGGGTACCCCCCGGGCGGCCGTCAGAAATCGCAGTCCGAATCCCGCAAGCAATCCGCCGCCCAAAATATTAGGGCGACTCCCTTGCGATCGACACCACAATACCCCACATTGCTCCGATCGAGCTTCGGCCGAACGACTTGGCCTCGCCGCGCAACCCCGCGTCGGACTGACGACTTTCCTCCAAAACTCGAACGAACCGGCTGCGCTGGCGCGCGGCCTGACGACACACGTAACTGAAAGAAGAGCTAATGACGCAAGGAACCGTAAAGTGGTTCAATGTCCAAAAGGGCTTCGGCTTCATCCAACCGGATGACGGCAGCAAGGATGTCTTCGTGCATATCAGCGCGGTCGAACGCGCTGGGATGAGCGGGCTCAACGAGGGACAAAAGGTCGCTTTCGACGTTATTGCTGATCGAAAGACGGGCAAGTCCTCGGCGGACAATCTGCGCGCCGTCCGATCGGCCGCCTGAAGACCCTAAATCCTGGCCACGGAGGCCCCACGACCAACCGGCGCCCGGCTCGATCGCGGCAACCCAAGCGAGGCCGGAAAAGGAATGCGGGCCGAGCGCACGGGGGCAGCGGTCGAGCGGGCGCGGACAACTCGGGGGGATGGGTAGGAGAACGGCAAAACTCGTGGCAGCCCGGTCGCCCGGATGGAGCGAAGCGTAATCCGGGATCAGCCTGTCCCGGATTACGCTTCGCTTCATCCGGGCTATGGTCTTTACGGTCTAGAACCTCCACAACTTCTGCCCCCGCATTATTTTCTCCGCCATTGAACCCGAACCAAAATGCGATGTCCCGCGACGAATCTCGGGAGGCGATGCCCGGGTTCGCGTCATGGCATTTAGAAAGGCCGCCGCACCGATCGCGGCTGCTAGAGCGGGATGACTTTTCTTCGAATCGTCATCCCGCTCCAGCTTATTGTTGGAGCATGATCTTTTCCGAAAACCGGTTCCCACTTTTCGGGATCATGCTCTCGGCCGTTCGACTTGCGACGCTTTAGCGGTGATGCAAATTCCGCTTTAATTCCTCGTTTTCGCAATCGCAGCGCCCATAAGCTGCTCGTTGGCGATGCGCGGCTTGCATCGGACAATTCAGCAAAATCAATTTGCACGAGGACGCTATGAGAAGTCTGATCGGGTTCCTAAGCGCGGTCGAAATCATGCTATCGGCCTTTTGCGCCCGTGCTGATGCGGGTGCGGAACGGGTCACCTTCCCGAGCGCGGACGGCCGGACCATGTTGACCGGCTATTTGTTCGTGCCGGCCCATCGTGCCGCCGGGCGGGGGCCAGCCGTCGTCATGATGCACGGTCGGGCAGGCGCCTATTCGACGAACGCAAAAGGTCGCTATGATGCCAGTACTTTGTCGCGGCGGCATGTGGCGTGGGGCGAACTGTGGGCGGCGCAGGGCTATATTGCGCTGCTGGTCGACAGCTTCGGCCCGCGAGGCTACGCTCAGGGGTTTCCGCGCTTCAGCTATGAGACCCGTCCCGCCGAACTCAACGAGGTGACGGTGCGCCCGCTCGATGCTTACGGTGCGCTCGCCTATTTGCGCACACGCCCCGACGTGGCCCCTGACCGCGTCGGGCTGCAGGGTTGGTCGAATGGCGGCAGCGCGACACTCGCCACCATGGAGGTCCGCGCCGCTGGCCGCACGAAGACAGGATTTCGTGCCGCGTTGGCGTTTTATCCGGCCTGTGGGCTGAAGGGGCAATTCGAAGAGCAATACCTGCCGTACGCGCCGGTCCAGGTGTTCCACGGCACCGCCGACGAGGAAGTATCGCCGCGCCGCTGTGGTGAGCTCGTAGAAAGAAGCAAGACCGAGGGCGGCGCCATCGAAATTCGCTTCTACACTGGCGCATCTCACAGCTTCGACGATCCCGGCGCCAAGCGTCAGAGCAATGAGGCAAATGCAGTGGCGACGGAAGACGCCGTACAGCGCTCGCTGCGGTTCTTTGCCGATCAATTGCGCCTCTGAGCCGGACCTGTTGAACCAAATCCGGAACTCGTCAGATTCGCCGGCACGGCGTTCGCTGCTCAGCAAGGCGCGCGTGCGCAAGGCTCGCGCCTGAGATGCAGATCATGCTAACTTGGCCCCAGCTCAAACGAGCACGACTTTGAACCAGTCCAATAAACGTCGAATAAGACATTCAAGGACACGTACCATGCGCAAACTTCTTTCGGCGTCTCTTGTAGTCCTCGCGCTCGCTGTTTCCACGCAGATGACGGTAGCCCAAGCACCCATGCTAATGGGGCCGGCTCCGACGACCTATGTCGCGTCCGCACAAGTCGATGTGATGAAGCTGCTGCCGCCGCCACCGGTGATGCAATCGCAGGAGCAGAAACGCGATCTCGATGAATTGCTGGCGATTCAGAAGACCCGCACGCCGGCGCAGGAGCAACGCGCCCTCGCCGACGCAACCTCCGGGACGTTCGGCTTTGCAGACGTGCTTGGTCCGAAGTTCACGGCTGCGGCCGTGCCTAAGCTGGCCCTGCTCATGGACAAGGTCCGAGGCGATGGCGCGGCCGTGGAAAATGCTGGCAAGGACAACTGGAAGCGCCCACGCCCGTTTGAAACCAACAAGGACATCCGGGCCGTCGGTGATCTGCCCAAAGGCAGTTCCTATCCGAGCGGCAGTTCGACCGTCGGCTACCTGACCGCAATCGTGCTCGCCAACATGGTGCCAGAGAAGACCGCTGTGCTGTTCGCGCGCGGGCGCGAAGCCGGCTACAACCGCCTCGTGCTTGGCGTGCATTATCCGACAGATGTCGAAGCCGGACGGCTCCTGGCGACTGCAATTGCAACGGCCCTGTTTCAGAATTCGACATTCCTCGAGGATTTCACCGAGGCGAAAGCCGAGCTGCGGCAGGCACTGGGGCTGTGAGCGATTTCTTCGGTGCGGGCGGTTTCGCCGAACCCGCCTGGAGAGAGCTGGTGGCCGGCACGGCGTTTGTGCCGGCCGCGTCGACCGCTGCAAGACTTGAAAGATGAGCTAAGCGTTCACGGCAAACTCTTCAGGATGGCAGTTCCATCTGGTGTTCCGAGGCCAGTGCACGCATCCCACCCTGGTCCTGCCCGGTAACCCTTGATTGTGTCCTTAATCGCGTTCGTGCCCGATGTGACATCATGCACAACGCCCTTACGGACATTCGCGTAGAGGAATGGATTCAGGAATCCGACATTCTTCTTTTTAGCTTGGTTCAGCCTTGCTACGAGCGCTGCCATCAATGGTGCCACGGCGCTTGTTCCACCACCAGTCGCGCTCTCCGTTGTGTCCACACGCGTGAAATAACCGGTAGCGCTCATTGCAATATCTGGCACTCCGCGGCCTCGTTTTTTGTTGTCGAGCGATACGGGCAGTTTCGCTTTGG
>Ga0257155_1000006_pt1 | contig 10104 bp, 11 predicted proteins | sample NI19A_FD_185945 | JGI IMG/M metagenome (GOLD analysis project Ga0257155, IMG submission 185945) | Soil microbial communities from H.J. Andrews Experimental Forest, Oregon, United States - NI-19-A | ecosystem: Environmental > Terrestrial > Soil > Temperate forest > Bulk soil | place: USA: Oregon... | reverse complement strand
CTCCCAGACTTCCCTGCAGCAAGCGATAAATGATCTCGCGTTGAATGAGTTTGCTAAAGAATGAAATGTCCCGCGGAGCGTCCAGCAGATCCATCATCCGAGAACAGGAGTTGACCAGTTCAACCGTTGTCTCCCCGGTGGCCATTGCGCACGCGCCAGAGCTTGCCTCAGGAATATGAACTTCTTCTGTGTTGAGAATGTCCCGAACAGTCGACATATCCAGCTTCAGGAAGAAGGCAAGGTAGGGTGCCTTTTCGCTGGCCGTAATCACCTGGCTCATAACCGGCACTTCCAGAGACGTAACGAGAAATCTCGATTGGCCGAAAACGTAGCTCGCTTTACCGAGGTCCACTCGAATCCTTCCTTGTGCGATGACAAGAAGGCTTGGCTCGTAAGTGGACGGATTCGGAACGGTCGGAGCAGTGCGGCGATAAAGCATTAGTCCCGGCACCTCCGTTGCACGTTCACCCGGGTCACCAAGTGAATTGCTAATCTTCTTCGCTAGCTCGGTTAGAAGGTGGGAGAGCCTGGATGCATTTGCGTCGCGACTATTCCTTTGTTTCAGCATTTCTGAGGCGCCCTCCGCTCTCCTAAGCATAACCGGCGGCAAGCACGAGCCGTACCACTAAATCATAACGACCGGACGAATAGGCAATGATTCGAAACGATCGGGCTACCGCAAATGCATCGGAGGTCGCTAGGGTTGAAGTGAGGAGTAAAACACCATGAAAAAACGAAAACTCGGAACATTAGAAGTCTCAGAAATGGCATTCGGCTGCATGAACGCCAGCGGCAACGGCCATCAGGACTGGCTAGACGGTTTGGTCGCCGCGGCACGCAAAGGGAGGTCGTAATGAAAGCTGCAGTCCTTCGTACGCCTGGTGGATTGGATCGGATCGAGGTCCATGACATCCCGGACCCTGGTCAGCCCGGGCCGGGCCAGATCCGGATCGCGCTCCACGCGAGTTCGCTCAACTCCAAGGACCTGTTAGTCGCCAATGGCGGTCTCCCGACCGCTGACCGTCGGATATTGATGTCGGACGGCGCCGGTGTGGTCGAAGCCGTGGGCGAAGGCGTGGCGGAGTTCCGGCCAGGAGACCATGTCGTTTCCTGCTTCTTCCCTCAATGGCAGGATGGGCTACCCAGTGGACCAGTGTGCAACCTCGCCAGCACGCCAGGCGATGGCATCGACGGCTTTGCCGCGCACTTTTCGGTACGGGCAGCGACGGCTTTCACGCACGCGCCACGCGGTTGGAGCCACGCCGAGGCCGCGACCATTACCACGGCCGGTGTCACTGCGTGGCGGGCGCTGGTCGGCGACGGGCAAATCAAAACCGGCGATACCGTCTTAGTGCTAGGTACCGGCGGCGTTTCAATCGCCGCGCTGCAGATCGCGAAGATGATGGGTGCGGCGGTTATTGCCACGTCGTCGTCTGACGAGAAGTTGGAACGTGTCCGCACCCTCGGTGCCGACCATGTGATCAATTATCGCCAAGTCCCGGACTGGGGGAAGCGGGTGCGAGACCTCACAGGATGCGGCGTAGATCATGTCGTTGAGGTAGGCGGCCCCGGCACGCTTGCGCAATCCATCGAAGCGGTACGCGTAGGGGGCCAAATCTCGTTAGTTGGCATGCTGACCGGGCTGCAGGGTGAATGGTCGACCGTCGCTCTGCTGGCCAAGCAGGCGCGCTTGCAAGGACTCATGGTTGGCAGCAGGCGCCAGCAGCAGGACTATGTCGCTGCGCTCGAACAGTCGAGGGTACGTCCCGTCCTGGACAGCAGCTTCTCCCTCGATCAGTTGGCCGACGCCTTCCGTTACCAGGCCAGCGGCGCGCATTTTGGCAAGGTCGCCGTCGAATGGTGAAGCCGGAAACTCCCGCAAAGAAGCACTACGTGATGTGCGACACGTGGAGGAAGGAGTAGACATGAGCAAAAGCTGGATTTCTCGGTCTCGGAGCTATGGGCTCGCGTATGGCCGCCAACCTTTTAAAGGCAGGACACACGGTCACCGTGTGGAACAGAAGTCCGGAGGCAGAGGAGGCGCTCGTCGCCTCCGGGGCCAGGAGAGCCTCCTCTCCGAAGGCGCACTCACGAAGAGTTTCCTTGCGCAATGACAAGAAGGCTTGGCTCGTAGGTAGACGGATTCGGAACGGTCGGAGCAGTGCGGCGATAAAGCATTAGTCCCGGCACCTCCGTGGCACGTTCACCCAAGTCACCCAGTGAATTGCTAATCTTCTTCGCTAGCTCGGTTGGAAGGTGGGAGAGCCTGGATGCATTTGCATCGCCAATTTTCCTGTGCTTCAGCATCTTTGAAGCGCCGTCCCCTAAGCATAACCGGCGGTTGGCACGAGTTGTACCACTCAATCATAAAGTCCGGACGAATAGGCAATGATTCGAAAGGATCGGGCTACCGCAGATGAAGCGGAGTTCGATAGGGTTGAAGTGAGGAGTGAAACACCATGAAAAGACGAAAACTAGGAACATTAGAAGTCTCAGAAATGGGATTCGGCTGCATGAATGCCAGCGGCAACTCCGGACCCGCCCCTGACAAGAATCAAGGCATTGGGGTGATTCGTGCAGCCCATCAAAAAGGCGTCACGCTCTTCGATACAGCCGAATTTTACGGTCCGTACATAAACGAAGAGCTTGTCGGAGAGGCGCTCGCGCCTATCCGCGACAGAGTCGCTATTGCAACCAAATTTGGGTTCGACAATGAAAAGGGCGGTCTTATTCTTAACAGCCGACCGCAGCACATCCGGAAAGTGGTTGAGGAATCCCTGAAGCGCCTCAGAACCGACCGCATCGATCTGTATTTCCAGCACAGGGTCGATCCGAACGTTCCAATTGAAGACGTAGCCGGCGCGGTGAAAGATCTGATCGCCGCAGGAAAAGTGTTGCACTTCGGTCTATCCGAAGCGAGTGCAAAGACAATCCGCCGCGCGCATGCGGTTCAACCGGTGAGCGCAGTTCAGACGGAATACTCGATCATGAACAGAGATGTAGAGCAGAACGGCGTACTGAAGACTTGTGGGGAGTTAGGAATCGGCTTCGTGCCTTGGGGTCCGATGGGACAAGGGTATCTAACTGCGAAAATAGATGCTCGAACAAAGTTTGATCCCAAAAACGACACTCGATCTGAGTTCCCACGCTTTTCTCCTGAAAACATTGCAGCAAATATGCCGATTGTTGATTTTCTCAGACAGTTTTCTGAGAAGAAGAATGCAACACCGGTTCAAATTTCGCTGGCCTGGCTGCTTGCGCGAAAGCCGTTCATCGTGCCGATTCCTGGCACACGCAGCGTCGATCACCTGAACGAGAACCTGAGAGCAATCGATGTTCAGCTAACGCCTGCGGATCTTCGTGAGATCGAAACTGCTCTCTCTAAAATCGAAGTGCACGGTGGCCGGATGAATGAAGAACGAATGAAGGTGGTTGACCAAACAGCGTGACCGGTTATCGCATGATCATCGGTTCGTTGGGAACTTGCAGAGGTCAGGCTATTCAGAACAGCGGCGAGAGATTGTATTAGTCCGCAATCTTGAGCGATTTGGGCCAGCAGAATCTGTTAACCAGCAGCCCCCTTGACCGATAACCGAGCGTCCCGCGACGCTGCCCAGGACTTAAGCGCCTTCAGAGCAGCTCGGAGAGCAATCCCGTCCTTTGTCAGCTTGTACTCCACTTTGGGCGGCACCTCCGGGTACACCTTGCGCGCAACCACGCCGTCTTTTTCCAGATCGCGTAGTTGCTGAATCAACATCTTCTGAGAGATACCGATTATCGCGCGGCGAAGTTCTGAGAACCGGAGCACCGGCGCGCTGAAGAGATGGAAGATAATAAGAATCTTCCATCTCCCTTCAAGGACCTTGATTGCTTCTTCCAATTTTGCCGTGGAGCACGGTTCCGGGGGTTGTTGAGCTTTCTTCATAGTCACCTTTGGGTGAGTATCACACATTTTAGTGAGTTCTTGCCATTTTACCACCGCATCGATACGCTTTTCATCAGGAAGGCAAATCGGCCTTCGATTGGACCGACCGCGGTTGGTGTCAAACGCACGAAGCTGTCGAGATGCGGAATCAACGTTTGTCCAAGGAACTAGAGAGGCAATATGGATTTGATAGCAGTCGTAACTGGGGCGAGTCGAGGCGCGGGAAAGGGGATTGCAATTGCCTTGGGCGAGGCGGGAGCAACCGTATATGTCACCGGACGCAGCGTGGCGGACAGCGACTCTCTCTATGGCGGCACAGTAAGCGAAACTGCCGATCTCGTCACTCAGGCTGGAGGCAACGGTGTCGCCATCGCGCTGGATCACACGGACGACAAAGCTGTAGCCGCGCTGTTCGAACGTGTGAAGGCGGAGCATGGTCGCCTCGACATCCTTGTAAACAACGCCGCAAAGTTGGTCGCCGCTCCTTCGCCCGGCGGTTTCTGGGAGAAACCGCTGGAAGCCGTCGACCTGATTACTGTAGGTCTGCGTTCGCATTTCGTGGCGGCTTATTATGCCGCTCCGCTCTTGATAGCAAACGGTCGGGGTCTGATTGTTAATACCTCCTACTATGGGAGCGTCTCCTATCACTCCTCCGGTCCGGCATATGGCGCGCAGAAGGCTGGCGCCGACAAGATGGCTGCAGATATGGCCAAGGAACTTCGTCCGTACAATATTGCGGCGGTTTCGATCTGGATGGGTCCCCTCGATACTGAACGTGCACGCGCGCACCTTGCTTCTCTCCCGAAAGACTCGCAGCCCAAGCTCAGACGAGAATCACCACAATTCACCGGAAGGGTGGTCGCTGCGCTGTACGCGTCGGACCAGCGTATGAAACTCTCCGGCCACGCTCTGATCGGTGCGGAACTCGGAGCGAAGCTCGACGTAACCGATGTCGATGGCATCGTTCCAGTTTCCTACCGTTATGAAATGGGCGGCCCGCCAGAACTGCATGTAAGCCTCACAGCCTGATAAATGCGGGATAGAAGCAGGAGCCTGCGACGGGGGACCTGTCATTGCGCACAGCAATCAGGACGATTCTCGCCGTTTCAAGGGTTGGTTTCCGTGTAGCCGACAATCCAGGAGTCGATAACGCTACGAGCGGCTTGTCCCAGGTGGACTACGGCGCTGAAAACGGAGCCGGTAAGCGTTGGGTGTAACCTGCAGTTGTGAGAGAAAAGAACGTCTCATGATCTCAGAGCTGCTGAAGCCACACGAAGCAGCGATTTCCTTGACGGCCTTAACAGTTTGTTCTAGCTGTCGGCGTGCAGCCTCCACGCGCAAGCGTTCCGCGAATTTAGCGGGTGTAATGCCAGTTTCCTTTCTGAAGACGCGACTGAAGTTCCGCGGGCTCATGGCAGCACGCCTGGCGAGTACATCAACAGAGAGATTCTTGTTCAGGTTTTCTGCCATCCACACCTGAAGGTCATGTAGCGCCTTACGTCCCGAAGCTTGCGTTGATAGGGAAACGCTGAATTGCGCCTGACCGCCAGGTCTGCGCAGAAACACGATAAGGTTGCGCGCTACATCCAATGCCACGGACGCACCGTGGTCCTCTTCTACCATCGCCAGAGCGAGATCAATGCCAGCCGTGATTCCGGCAGAGGTATAGATATTCCCATCTTGTATCCAGATCGGATTCGCATCGACTTTGACATCTGGATATTTCTTCTGCAAATCGGCAGCAAAGGCCCAGTGAGTTGTTGCTCGCTTGTTATGGAGTAAACCCGCTTCAGCCAAGATAAAGGCTGCGACGCACACGGATGCCATTCGTCGTGCGCGACCCGCAGTCTTTTGTAGCCAAAGAGAAAAGCGGCTGTCACGTGTGTCTTTTGAGGTCGGTCCGCAAACGACGACCAGTGTGTCCACGGGCTCGCGCAGTCTCCGGTAATAGCCATGCGCTAACAAAGAAACTCCGCATTCGCCTGCAATGATTGATTTAGGTTGGGAGCTTACTACTCGAATGTCGTAAGCGGGGCCCCGCGCGCCGAGTACGCGGTTCGCGCCCGCAAAAACCTCAAGTGGACCAATCAGATCGAGCTCCTCCACCGGAGGTACCCCAAGGATAACCACCGATATGGGGGGTCGCCTGCTTGCCAGTATTGGTTTCATTGTCAGCCCAGGCATGATTTTCACAATGGCCGGAAAAGTGGATTATATGTCATTGCAGCCAGGCCGGCCAACCCCTACCGTTAGTTCGAATGCGAAGGCTTCCATGAACACAACATATAAAGCCATTGAGCCCTCGGGCCCAGATTCAATGGGGCGGTGTAGAACCGCGCTCTCGCGCTGGCGCATCTTCGGTTCGCAGGAAGGGACCTCGAAGTAAGAGAGTGACTGACACTCAAGATCGAATCATTTCTGTTGGGCGGAATGTGAAGTTGGAGGATAAGGATGGCGAGCACATACAGAGCCGTCGAGATTTCTTCACCGGGCGTTTTCTCCTTGGTCGAAAGAAAGGTTGCCGTCCCCGGCGCCGGACAGGTGCGTATCCGCGTCGAGGCTTGCGGTGTATGCCATTCGGATGCGGCAACTGTGGAAGCGCAATTCCCCAACCTTTCTTATCCGCGCGTGCCTGGCCACGAGGTTATCGGACGAATAGAGGAAGTGGGTCCTGGCGTGACAGCGTGGAAGGTCGACCAGCGTGTCGGAGTTGGATTTTTCGGAGGTGAAGACGGAACCTGCGAGGCCTGCCGCCGTGGTGAAACCGCCTATTGCCAAAATGCAATTATGACCGGCATCACAACTGACGGTGGCTACGCGGAAACGATGATTGCGGAGGCACGCGCGCTTGCCCTGATACCGGATGCACTCAAGTCAGAGGATGCGGCCCCCCTGGTATGTGCCGGCATAACAACCTTCAACGCGCTTCGTAACGCCGCACGTGCCGGCGACACCGTTGCCATTCAGGGAGTGGGCGGGCTTGGCCACCTTGGCGTGCAGTTTGCACGAAAAATGGGCCTGCGCACCGTGGCGATTGGTGGGGGCCCCGACAAAGAGCACCTGGCACAGAAATTCGGAGCGCACATCTACATCGATGCCAAGGCACAAGACGCGGCGGCAGCACTGCAAAAGCTCGGAGGCGCAGATGTCATCCTTGCGACCGCGCCAAGCGGGGCCGCAATCGGTAGCTTGCTTCCCGGCCTTAAAACTCGGGGCAAACTTGTGGTTGTCGGAGTCTCAGGTGATGCCATCCCGGTCAACGGCGTACCGCTCATCTTCGGCGGACGGTCAGTTGTCGGCAGTCTCACCGGAAGAGCGATCGAGACTCAAGACACGCTTGATTTCAGCGTACTCACAGATGTCCGTCCAATGATCGAAACACTTCCGCTTGCAAAAGCCGAGGAAGCATACAAACGAATGATGGATGGCAAGGCACGCTTCCGAGTCGTGCTCACTATGACCTAAACAAGTTTAAAAGCCTGCGGCAAAACGGAGCACAAACCGAACGTCCCAGGGGGAGACTTGGATGAATTCATTCCAGGAAATCTTTGACAAACAGAAAGCATACTTCGATTCGGACGCGACCAAGTCGTACGAGTGGCGCATTGACCAGCTGACACGTCTCGAGAACCTGTGCAACGAGAACTCCGAGGCTCTGGAGGCTGCGATGAGCAGCGATTTCAAGACCGCCAGTCAGGAAAAAGTTTTCGAGATCATGGCTCCTGTAGGTACCGCGGCTTTCGCGAAAGCCGAACTGAAAGAATGGATGAAGCCCGTAGATGTAGTCGTTCCAAGGGCACTTCGCGAAAGCGGGCATACTGCCAAGGTCTATCGAGAGCCCTACGGCGTAACCCTGGTAATCGGCCCTTTCAATGGGCCACTGACGCTGCTCTTCGATCCTGCAGTCCAGGTGATTGCGGCAGGCAATCCATGCATCCTCAAACTCTCTGAGGGTTTGCCCGCCACAAGCAAGCTTCTGCTCGACCTTATTCCGAAATATTTCGATCCCCGGTCTGTCACTGCCGTCACCGGGAGCAAAGAAGAAGTTACGGAGCTCCTCAAACTGCCGTTTGACTTCATCTTTTTCACCGGCAGCGTCAAGGTGGGCAAGATCGTCATGGAGGCGGCTGCAAAGAACCTGACTCCTATTCTTCTGGAACTTGGCGGACAGAATCCTGCTTTCGTTGATCCGACCGCGAACATCCCGGATGCGGCCAAGAAAATTGTCTGGGGCGCAACAGCCTGGGGTGGACAGTGGTGCACCTCTCCTGGGTACGCCTATGTGCACGAATCGATTGCTGAGGAGTTTGTAAGAGAATCCAAGAAGGCCGTGATCGAGTTGTACGGAACCGACCCGAAGAGCAGGTCCGACGACTACTCGCGCATCATCAGCCCGAAAGCCGTTGACCGGTTCGTATCCCTAATTGATCAGAGCAAGGTTGTGGCCGGAGGTTCTGCCGACCGCGAAGAGCGCTACCTCGATCCCACGATCTTGTATCCGGTCACGTGGGACGACCCGATCATGGAGGACGAAATCTTCGGGCCGATTCTCCCAATCCTTACGTATAAAGACATGGATGCGGCCATTCGTGAGGTGAAGAAGCATCCAAAACCCCTTTCCGGTTTCCTTTTCAGCCGTGACCAGAAGGCGATCGACCACTTCCTCTCGAGCTTGTCCTTCGGCGGTGGCGCGATCAACCAAGTGAACATTCATCTGTTCATTGAAACCATGCCTTTCGGAGGCGTCGGATTCTCGGGCATCGGCCACTACTACGGTAAGGCCGGTTTTGACGCTCTCACGCACGCGAAATCAGTTCTGATTTCGCCGCCCGACGTAGCCATTGAGCACTTGTTCCCGCCGTATACGGAGGAGAAGGTCAAAGCGCTCAGCCAGTGGTTTGAATACTAGGGCACAAGATCCCCGACAAAAGCGACCCCAAAGGAGCATAGAGATGAAAGGGAACGCGAAAGACTACGTATCGACCGCCCAACAGTTCTTCGCGGCCTACGATGCCCACGACGTCGATGGCATGCTCGGTCTATGCGCAGATGGCGCACTGGGACGATATGCCCCATACGGCCGCGAAAGCGTCGTGCCGATCCGTGGTGGCATCGATGTTATTTGGCGCGCGTTTCCGAATGCCGTTCCGAACTTTCGAGTCAAAGTGATCGAGCTGATCCCTACCGACGGGAACACAGTCGTGATCCAAGCTGAAATGAGCGGGCCCATACCTGCAGAAGTTCCGGGGGTCGCAAAGAAGGGCCAGGACGTACACATCCCTCACTGCTACATTCTGCGTTTCGACTCGAATTCCAAGATCACTCGGCTCGATGCTTACTGGGACAACACCGTCCTCAACAATATCAAGGCGAGCTGCGTGTGATGGAGCGACCTAGCCGCGGAGGCTCTTATTATCGGCAACGCTTTTTGTGCAGAACGAACTGAACGGCGGAGCAAAAAGCCAATCGCCGACCACGGACTATGTGAAAGCGAGAGAGGTAGGGAATGGTTATAGCAGGAATCAAAGTACCCGACACAGTTCTGGTTCGCGATGCGATTGACTTGTCACGGAGCGCGTCAGAGCCATTTCTCTTCAACCATGCGATGCGCTCCTGGCTATTCGGCGTATTGCTTTCAGAAAGCGCTGAACGTGCTCCGGATGCCGAGTTGTTGGCAGTAGCCACGATTCTGCATGATCTGGGCTTGACTGACCGCTATACGGCGGAAAATCGTTTCGAGGTGGATGGCGCCAATGCGGCGCGCTCGTTTCTGAAGGGGCGAGGCATCTCGACGCAGCAGATGCAAGTTGTTTGGGATGCCATCGCGCTTCATACCACACGATCCATCGCTCTTCACAAAGAGCCCGAAGTCGCTATGACCCATTCGGGAATAACGGTGGATGTTCTGGGGGCAGGCCTTGATCGAATTCCGCAGGACAAACAAGGCGCGATCCTGGCCGAATTTCCGCGCCTGGCACTAAAAAACGGATTCAAAGATTGCCTTTGCAACATCGTTCGGCGGAAGCCGGCGACCACCTTTGACAACATCGTTCGGGATTTCGGCGTTCGATATGTCGAGGGGTACACATCCCCCAACTTTGCCGATGTCGTCGCGAATGCACCATTTTCCGAATAGACGACCCGGTTCTGGATCTTCCCTTGGTGTTCTTTCTGCTGTG
>Ga0257155_1000005_pt1 | contig 11400 bp, 9 predicted proteins | sample NI19A_FD_185945 | JGI IMG/M metagenome (GOLD analysis project Ga0257155, IMG submission 185945) | Soil microbial communities from H.J. Andrews Experimental Forest, Oregon, United States - NI-19-A | ecosystem: Environmental > Terrestrial > Soil > Temperate forest > Bulk soil | place: USA: Oregon... | reverse complement strand
AAGCTGGTGCGCACCGGCTTTGGCTCCAACAATGTCGATCACTGCACGCGGCTTTGCCACGCCTCGTCGGTCGCAGCCCTGATGGAAGGCATCGGCTCGGCGGCCGTGACGGCCATCTTCAACGAATGCCGGAACTCCGACGTCATTGTCGTGATCGGCGCCAATCCGACCGAAAATCACCCGGTCGCCGCCACCTTCTTCAAGCAGGCGGCGAAGCGCGGCGCGAAGCTCATCGTGATGGACCCGCGCGGCCAGGCGCTCAAGCGCCATGCCACCCATATGCTCCAGTTCCGCAACGGCGCCGACGTCGCGATGCTCAACGCGATCCTCAACGTGATCATCACCGAGGAGCTCTACGACCGGCAATATGTGCAGACCTTCACGGAGGGCTTCCCACAGCTCGCCGAGCACATCCGGGATTTCACTCCTGAGCAGATGGCGCCGGTCTGCGGCATCGATGCCGACACGCTGCGCACCGTGGCGCGCACTTATGCGCGCGCCGAGTCCGCCATCATCTTCTGGGGCATGGGGGTGTCGCAGCACACCCACGGCACCGACAATGCGCGCTGCCTGATCGCGCTATCGCTGATCTGCGGCCATGTGGGGCGACCCGGCACCGGCCTGCATCCGCTGCGCGGCCAGAACAACGTCCAGGGCGCGTCGGACGCGGGCCTCATCCCGATGTTTTTCCCGGACTACAAGTCGGTGGAAGACCCCAATATCCGCGCCAGGTACGAGACCGCATGGGGCACCACGCTCGATCCCAAACGCGGCCTGACGGTGGTCGAGATCATGGACGCGGTCCATCGCGGCGAGATCAAGGGCATGTACATCATGGGCGAAAACCCGGCGATGTCCGACCCCGATCTCAACCACGCCCGCGAGGCGCTGGCGCACCTCGATCACCTGGTGGTCCAAGACCTGTTTCTGACCGAGACCGCCGCGTACGCGGACGTGATCCTGCCGGCTTCCGCATGGCCCGAGAAGGACGGCACGGTCACCAACACCAACCGCCAGGTCCAGATGGGGCGGCAGGCGCTGCCGCTGCCGGGCGACGCCAAGGTCGATTGGTGGATCATTCAGGAGATCGCGCGCCGCATCGGGCTTGACTGGAACTACACCCATCCGAGCGAGATCTACACGGAAATGGCGTCGCTGATGCCGTCGCTCGACAACATTTCGTGGGACCGCATTGCCCGCGAGGACGCCGCCACCTATCCGAGCGATGCGCCGGATCAGCCCGGCCATGATGTGGTTTTCGACAAGGGTTTCCCGCGCGCGGGCGGATTCGGAAAACTTGTGGCCGCGAAGCTGTCGCCGCCCAACGAAGTGCCCGATGCGGAATTCCCCATGGTCCTGACCACCGGGCGCCAGCTCGAGCATTGGCACACCGGCGCCATGACGCGACGGGCGAGCGTGCTCGACACGCTGGAGCCCGCCGCGGTGGCGTCGCTGTCGCGCGGCGAGATCGCCCGCCTCGGCATCGCGCCGGGCGACATGGTGCGGGTGAGCACGCGGCGCGGCACCGTGGAGCTTGCGGCGCGCCAGGACGACGCGATTCCGGACGGCGTGGTGTTCATCCCGTTCGCCTTCGCGGAGGCGGCCGCCAACCTGCTCACCAATCCGGCGCTCGACCCGTTCGGAAAGATTCCGGAGTTCAAATATTGCGCGGCCCGGGTGGAGCGGGCCGAGGTGCGGGAGGCGGCGGAGTAGGGGCACCTCGCTGAAAATCACGACGTCGGTGGGCCCCTATGTAGGGACAACTCGCGGTTAACCTCGCGGGAGCGATGGCGACGTTCATTGTCGAAACGTGGGACGATTAGCGTGATTGACGCGAAACTCTCCGCCAAGGCAAGAGCACACGATGTCAGAGGAAGAGGAAGTTGATGCCAAGCTTGGCGTGTTGCAAGAGGCCGTGCGGAGCATCAAGCCGACACGATCGAACGAGGTTTTTGGTTCGCTGAACGTCTCTGGACCGCCGAAGACACTCGAAGAGATGGATGCAGGCATCTTGGCCGAGGCGAGACGCCGCCACGCTCGCGATTAATGCAGCTTTCTTCGCACGCTGCCTAACCAGCGATCATCTGCGACAGGTCTAAAATCGGATCGAACATCACCGCCTTGCATTTCCTTATCGACGCCGCCATGGTCGCGCCATGGATGACCGCACGCAATCGCCGTTCCCGACAACCAATACGCTCCTCGCCCATTGCCTCTCCGGCGCGGTGCGCCAGGACTGGACTCGGGCCGAGATCCAGGCCCTGTTCGACCTGCCGTTTCCGGACCTCATCTTTCACGCCCAGCGCATCCACCGGGAGCACTTCGATCCGCGGGAGGTGCAGATCTCGACCCTGCTGTCGATCAAGACCGGCGGCTGTCCGGAAGACTGCGCCTATTGCCCGCAGAGCGTGCAATACCACACCGGCGTCGCGGCCGATAAATTGATGGATGTTGCGGCGGTGGTGGACGAGGCGCGCGCCGCCAAGGCGGCGGGCGCGAGCCGGTTTTGCATGGGGGCAGCCTGGCGCTCGCCCAAGGACCGCGATCTCGACCAGGTCTGCGCCATGGTGGCGGGCGTGCGCGCCCTCGGCCTTGAGACCTGCGCGACGCTCGGCATGCTCACCGCGCCGCAGGCCGCGCGCCTCAAGAGCGCCGGCCTCGATTATTACAACCACAATCTCGACACCTCGCCCGAGTTCTACGGCGAGATCATTTCGACCCGCACCTACCAGGATCGGCTCGACACCCTTGACCACGTGCGCGCCGCCGGCATTCACGTCTGTTGCGGCGGCATCGTCGGCATGGGCGAGGGGCGCCATGACCGCATCGGCATGATCGCGACGCTCGCGAGCCTGTCCGCGCATCCGGAATCGGTACCGATCAATCTGTTGGTCCGGGTCGAGGGGACGCCGCTCGCAGCCGCGGAAACATTCGATCCGCTTGAGTTCGTACGCACCATCGCGGTTGCCCGCATCGCCATGCCGGCATCGGTGGTGCGGCTTTCGGCGGGCCGCGAGGACATGAGCGAGGAAACCCAGGCGCTGTGCTTCCTCGCCGGTGCGAACTCGATCTTCTATGGCCCGAAGCTTCTCACGACGCCGAACCCTGAGCGCGGGCGCGATCTGGGGCTGATGGAGAAGCTCGGTCTCGTGCCGATGCGGTGAGGCGTCTGGGACTGCGGGCGTCCCGCCGCCCCAATGTCATTCGGGTGTGCCGTTGAACGCCACGGCGAGCATGTAACCGGCCCACACGGCGATGAGGCACAGCACCACCGAAGCCGCGATATATGCGCTCCCGCGGAGCCAGGCGCCGTCCTGAAACAGCGACAGCGTCTGCAGGCTGAAAGCGGAAAATGTCGTGTAGCCGCCGCAGATGCCGGTCATCACGAAAAGCTTGGCATCGAGCGAGACATCAAATCGTCCTTGCGGCCCCGTAATGGCGAAGAACAGGCCGATCACGAAGGAGCCGAGGACATTGATGAACAGCGTGCCCCACGGAAACGTGGCGCCCAACCACGCGGTGGCCACCATCGTGCACCAGTGACGGGCTATGCCGCCGATGGCGCTGCCGATCGCGATCCAGAGATAAGTCATCTTCGGAAAATTGCGGCTTTCGCCCGCCTCGTCAGGCCGCCTTGCGGCTGGTGAGGAAGTCGCCCATGCGATCGAGCGCCTTGAGGATGTTCTCGGTTGAATTGGCATAGGAGAGCCGCACGTAGCCCTCGCCGAGAATGCCGAAGTCCGGCCCCCCGATAATTGCAACACCGGCATCCTCCAGCAGGGACGAGGCGAGCGGCTTCGCCTTCCATCCGGTGCGCTTGATGTTCGGGAAGGCGTAGAATGCCCCTTTGGGGGTGGTGCAGGAAATGCCCGGCAGGCGGTTTAATCCCTCGACCACCACCTTCCGGCGCCGGTCGAACTCCGCCACCATGCGGTGGGTTTCGTTCTGCGGGCCGGTGAGCGCCGCAAGTCCCGCATATTGGGCGGATGCGTTGACGCAGGAATGCAAGTTGACGGCGAGCTTGCGGGCGTAGTCATAAAGCTTGCCGGGCCACACCGCATAGCCGAGCCGCCAGCCCGTCATCGCATAAGTCTTGGACCAGCCGTTGAGCAGGATCAGGCGGTCGCGCATCGACGGGTAGGAGAGCAGACAGACATGCTTCTCGCCGTCATAGACCATGTGGTCGTAGATCTCGTCGGACATCACGGCGACGTCGGGAAACCGTTCGAGGCCCGCCACGAGCTTGTCGACTTCGGCTTTCGGCGTCACGCCGCCGGTCGGATTGGCCGGCGAGTTGAGGATCAAAAGCCGGGTCTGCGGCGTGATCAGGGCCAATGTCTCTTCCGCCGAGAACGCGAATGCGTTCTCCTCGCGGATCGGCACCGGGATCGGCCGCGCACCGGTGTATTCGATCATCGACCGATAGATCGGGAATCCCGGATCCGGATAGAGGATATCGGCGCCCGGCTCACCGAACATGAGGATCGACATGAACATGGTCGGCTTGCCGCCCGGCATGATCATCACCTGGTCGGGCGACACCGTCACGCCGAACCGCTTGTGCAGATTGGCTGCCACGGCCTCGCGGACGGCGATGATACCGATCGCCGGCGTGTAGCCGTGGTGGCCATCCCGCAGCGCCTTAACGGCGGCTTCGACGATGTGGTCCGGCGTGCGAAAATCCGGCTGGCCGATGCCCAAATTGATGATGTTGCGGCCCTGAGCGGCAAGGTTCGTGGCGCGCGCGAGCACCGCGAAGGCGTTTTCCTCGCCGATTCGATCGAAGGCCGCGATGGTGCGAAGCATGGTCCCCTCCTAATACCGATGACTGATCGGCAGTTCCTCGGCCGGGAACAGAGTGATCACCCGGCAGCCCTTGTCGGTGACCACAACCTCTTCCTCGATGCGGGCGGCCGAGTAGCCGTCGGTTGCCGGGCAGTAGGTTTCCAGCGCGAACACCATGCCCTCCTTGATCTCGGTCGGGTGCGTTATGGAGATGACCCGGCTGATGATCGGCCGCTCGTGCAGGGCGAGCCCGAGGCCGTGGCCGAACTGCAGGCCGAACGCGCTCATTTCGTCCGGAAAGCCGAACTCCTCGGCCTTGGGCCACACGCTGCAGACGCGGTCGGTCGACACTCCCGGCTTGATCAGCTCGATCGCCTTGTCGAGCCATTCGCGCGCCTTTTTGTAGGCGTCGTGCTGGGCCGGCGTCGCACGGCCCACATTGAAGGTGCGGTAATAGCAGGTGCGATAGCCCATGAAAGATTGCAGGATGTCGAAGAAGGCCTGGTCGCCCGGCCGCAGCATGCGGTCGGTGAAATTGTGCGGGTGGGGATTGCAGCGTTCGCCCGAGATGGCGTTGATCGCCTCCACATCGTCGGAGCCGTTCTGGTAGAGAAACTGGTTCACGTTGGCGACGATGTCGTTCTCGCGAACCCCGGGCTTCAACTGCTCGTAGACCAGATGATAGGCGCCGTCCACCATGGCGGCGGCGCGATTGAGGAGTGCGATCTCGTCGGCCGATTTGACCTCGCGGGCCTCCAGCATGACCTGCTGGCCGTCGTGTACTTGGAGGCCCGCCCGCTGCAACTCGAACATCATTGGCGGCTCGATGATGTCGACCCCGACCGGCATGTCGGCGACGCCCGCCTCACGGATCAGAGAAGCGATCTCTTCGGCATGGCGCTTCATCAGGCCGAAAGCTGGGTTGACGGTGCCGCGAAGGCCGATCAGCCCGGCCTTGCAGTTCTCTGGTGCGAGCCACGGCGTATAGAGCTTGTGGTGTACGGCCGCGGAGCCGAAATCCCACAGGATGGGTTCGCCGGTGCGGGTGAGCAGCGCCCAGCGCGAAAGCTTGTCGCGCTCCCATTCGCCGATCTTCGTCGAGGTGATGTAGCGGATGTTGTTGACGTCGAACACCAGGAGCGCGCCGAGGTCGGAGTTCTCGAGGGCCTGCTTCACGCGCGCGAGCCGGTAGCGGTGCAGGCGGCGGTAGTCGACCCTTTCCTCGAAGTCGACCCCCATGGTGCCCAACGCCGGCAAGGCCCGGCCCCAATTGAACCGCGGATTGATGTCCTCGGCGCGGATTTCGCGCATTTTCTGTTCCATGGTCGTCTCCTCCAAAGGCGTCACCGCGTCGGGCGGATTAGTGGTGCGTAGCCCGGATTGAGCGCAGCGAAATCCGGGACCGGTCCATCGATACGGCAACGCTTCCCCCGGGTTTCGCTATCGCTCAACCCGGGCTACCAGGCTCAGTTCAACTCTCCAACCCCGTCGGTACTTTCTTCTCCTCGCTCGTGAGCTTCATGCCGGCCGCGAGCGCCATGGTTTCCATCAAGGCGGCGAAATCCTTGGCGAGGTAGGCGTCCGGATCGGCCTGCAGGCTCGCGGCGCCGAAATGCGCCTGGAGCATTTCCCGTGTTGCCGCCGTCACCGGCATCGGCACATCCATCTCGCGCGCAAGCGCGAGGCCGAGGTCAAGGTCCTTGCGCAACAGCTCCGGCGTGAAGGTCGTCATCCAGTCGAGATTGACCAAAGCCGGCGACTTGTAGGCGGTGAACATCGAGCCCATGACGCTGTTGTTGAGGAATGCCAGGAAGGCGTGGCGGGGCACGCCCATCTTGTTGGTGAGGAGCGTGATCTCGATCAGATTTTCGATCACGACGCCGAGCATGACGTTGTGGGCGATCTTGCAGATGCGGGCGAGTTCGCCGTCCCCCACATAGGAAACGCCGCGCGGGGCAAACACCTTGATCATCGGTTCGACCACGCGAAACGCGGCCTCGGGGCCGGACGCCACCGCCGACAGCTTTCCGGCGTTGATGACCTTGGCGTTGCCGCTCACCGGGCAGCAGATGAATTGGGCGCCCCGCTCGCCAAGCCGCTTGCGGACGGCCGCCGACTCCTCGACCGCAATGGTCGAGCAGTCGACAAAGATCGGCGGCACCTTGTTGGCGGCGCCCACCCCGTTCGGACCGAAATAGACCTCTTCCAGATCCGTGCCGGTCGATACGATCGCGAACAATACGTCGACGCCGGCGAGATCGCTCGGCTTGCCGACGATCCGGCCGCCGGACTTGGCCAGCGGCTCGGCCTTGGCGCGGGTGCGGTTCCAGATCGAAACATCATAGCCGGCCTTCAGCAGCCGCTCGGCCATCGGAAAGCCCATGCGGCCCATGCCGATCCAGCCGATTTTCTGCGCCTTGTCCGGCATGCCGTTTTCTCCTTTGAACTCACTTCACACCCCGCGACACATGCGGCCACGGTTATCGAATGATGCGCTGCGTTCCGATTCAAGCGCATCCCGTCGCGCAGAATCGTTTCCCCTGAGTCATGGCCGGGCTTGTCCCGGCCATCTACGTCTTTCTTGCTGAAGGCAAGACGTGGATGCCCGCGACAAGCGGGGCATGACGGCGGAGAGATGCCTCGATCGCATCGGAATGCGCTCTAAGCGCATTGCGGTATCACAGCCCCGATAGGCCGGCAACGGCAAGTCGGCTTGCCCCACCACCTCGATTAGGCGAAAGTCGCGCACGGTCGATGGGCGGGTGTCTACCTGTTCGAAGAATACCGTGACTGCGAGGGGACCTGGATGACCGAATTGGTGAATAATGTACTGAACAAAACCGCGTCCGAAAGCGTGTGCTGGAATTTCAAGTTGCTTGCCCATCATGAATTGGCGGGCTTCGGCGGCATGGGCGAGGGCATGGCGATCCAGGTCGCCAGGGACGGCCGGCGCATCATGTGGCTCGCCCATGAGAGCGCGCCGAAGAACTTCACCGGCGTTGATGTTTCCGATCCGCGCAATCCGAAGCTCGTGGTGCAGACGGACCTGCCGGAAAGCTTCATGCGGTCGAATTCGCTGGAGCTCGTGGGCGACATCATGGCGGTCGCCTACCAAACTCAGAAGGTTGGCCAGAAGCCGGCCGGCTTCGAACTGTTCGACATTTCGGCGCCGGAAAAACCGAAGTCGATCGCCTATGTGGATGCCTCCGGCCCAACCTCGCGGGGCGTCCACCAGCTCTGGTTCTGCGACGGAGAGTATGTACATCTCGCAGCCGGAGCGCCGGACTTCAAGCCGACCCATCCGCAGGACGACCAGTTCTATCGCATCTTCGACGTGCGCAACCTGTCAAGACCTGAGGAAGTCGGGCGGTGGTGGCTGCCCGGAACCCGCGAGGGCGACGGCGTGCCGCCGCCGGCGCGCCATCAGGCACCGCTGCTCGACCGCGGCTTTCGCGCCCACAACACCAACGTCTATCCGCAGCGGCCCGACCGCTGCTATCTCGGCTACATCGACGCCGGCATGTTCGTGCTGGACATCTCCGACAGGGCGCACCCGAAGCCGATCTGCCAGTGGGACAACTCGCCCCCGTATACGGGTTTCACCCATACGGTAGTGCCCATGTTCAATCGCAATCTTCTGATCGTGACGGACGAGTCGACCACCGACAATGCCTCGGACTGGCCAAAACTCGTGTGGATCCTCGACGCCCGCGACGAGAGGCGTCCGGTGCCGATCTCGACCTGTCCGATGCCCCCGGTTGACGCCTACAAGAGCCGCGGCGGCCGGTTCGGCGCCCACAACATCCATGAGAACACACCGTCGCCCTATGCGTGGCAGTCGGAAGATATTGTCATCGGTACGTTCTTTAACGGCGGCCTGCGCGCCTACGACATCATCAATCCCTACCAGCCGCGAGAGGTCGCGGCCTTCGTGCCGCCGGCGCCGGCGATGTCGCCGGCTGGCGCGATCCAGCTCAATGATTGCTTCGTCGATGAGCGCAAGATCGTCTACACGGTCGATCGCTTCAGCGGCGGGCTCTACATTCTCGAGATGGATTTCTAGATGAAGGACGCGTAGCCCGGATGGAGCGCAGCGACATCCGGGGAAGATCGGGCATTTGGCGAGGCTGATCCCGGATTTCGCTTCGCTCAATCCGGGCTACCAGTTCGACCAGTCGGCGGCGTCATGCTTGAGCTCTTTCCCTCCCCGACCGCCGGCCCATTCGGGCGCCGGCTCAAACGCGAACGCGGCGCCCGGGTGCCGGTCACGGTGGTGACGGGGTTCCTCGGCGCCGGAAAGACCACGCTGGTGCGCCATTTTCTCGGCCTTCCGGAGGGCGCCGGCACGGCGGTGATCGTCAACGAATTCGGCGAAGCCGGCATCGACGATGCGCTGCTGCGCAGCTCGAGCGACAATGTTGCGCTCCTCGGCAACGGCTGCCTGTGCTGCAACGTTCGTTCCGATCTTGCAGTGACGCTGCGTCGCCTGATCGCGGATCGCGAGCGCGGCGTCGTCCCGCATTTCGGCCGCATCGTGATAGAGACCAGCGGGCTTGCCGATCCGTCGCCCATTCTCGCCACCTTTGCGACCGACCTGGCACTTGGCGGCGAATTTCATGTGGAGGCGGTCATAGCCGTGATCGCTGTCCCGAACGGCCTCCACACGATTGAGACCTTTGCGGAAGCGCGACGGCAGATCATCCTCGCCGACCGCATCGTCATCTCCAAGACCGACATCGCCGAAGAGGACGCACCTGCGATCCTGACCAGGACTTTGCGCGAGCTCAACCCCCGCGCCCGCATCATCGAAGCGGTTGCCGGCCGCCTTGATCCGCAATGGATTCTCGCCGAGGAGCTTGAGGAGCGCGCTGCAGGCTTCATGGCGGATGCCGCGACCCACACGGAAGAAATTGCGAGCTTTACGCTGGTCGAAGACGGACCGATTGCTTGGGACGCCTTCGCCCGGACCATGGAGACCTTGGTTGCGCTACGCGGGGCGGACCTCCTCCGCGTGAAAGGTTTCCTCAACGTGGTGGGCTGCACGGGGCCGGTGGTGGTTCAGTTCGTGCAACACCTCGCCCATCCGCCGGTCGAGCTCGAGCGCTGGCCTGATGACGATCGCCGAAGCCGCGTTGTTTTCATTGCCAGGAATTTGAGCGAGCGGCAGGTGAAAGGATTGTTCGCGGCCGTGCGGGCGGTCCTTACTCCCGATCCCGCCCTGCGATCTCCGCCTGCCACGGCGCGACTCGGCGCTCAATGAGGCCGATCAGGCCATTGAGGCCGATCGCCATGATCATGAGCAACACGATCGGCACGAACATGGTGGCGGTGTCAAAATTATTGGCCGAATTGATGATGATCGCGCCGAGCCCCGAGATGGTGGTGAAGAACTCGGCGATCACCATGGCGACCACCGCACGGCCGACTGCGAGGCGAATGCCGGCCATGATGTAGGGCAGCGTTGCCGGCAGGATGATCCGGCGCAGGATGACGGTGTTCGGCGCGACGAATGACTTGCCGACTTCGATGAGGCTTTTCGGCACGGCGTTGACGCCAAGCCAGGTATTGATGCAGATCGGGAACACCGACATCAGGAACACGACTGCAGCCTTCACCGCGAAGCCGAGGCCGAGCCACAGCACGAGGAGCGGCACCAGCGCCACCAGCGGCATCGCGTACCCGGCCGTCACGTAGATGCCCAGCGCCGCCTCCGCGACGCGGTAGCGACCGATGACGAGACCGAGTGGAACGCCGAGCAGGATCGCAAGGCCGTAACCTGCCGCGAAAGGCTGCAGGCTCTCCAACGTGGCGGCCCGCAGCTTGCCGGATTGAGCCAGATCCCAGAAAGCCTCGGCAATTGCGCTCGGATAGGAGCCGAACACCGGATTGATGTCGCGGCCGAACCATTCCCACAGCAGGGTCAGGACAGCCACCGAGGACATTGTGATGATCCATCGCGGCACGCTGCGGCCAGCGCCGCTGACGTCCTGGCCTTCCGCCTCGATCTTGCTATCGACGATTTGCGTCATCAGTATTCGTTTTCGAATCGGCTCGGTTCAATGAACGGTGGGCGTGTCCGGCGCGGCGTGCAGCGCCTTCCAGACGTGATACCGGGTCTCGGCGAATTCCTTGGTGCCGCGCACCAACCCGAGATCGCCGCGCGGTCGCGGCAGCGGCACCTGCAGGATTTCCTGGATGCAGCCGTCGCGCATGATGACGATGCGGTCGGCGATCAGCACCGCCTCGTCGAGATCGTGAGTGACGAACAGGACGGTCTTCCGGGTGCGCGCATGGATTTGCAGCAGCTCCTCCTGCATGGTCTCGCGGGTCTGGGCATCGAGCGCTCCGAACGGCTCATCCATCAGCAGGACTTTCGGATCGATCGCGAGCGCTCGCGCAATGCCGACGCGCTGCTGCATGCCGCCGGACAATTGGTGCGGACGGCGATTCCTGGACGGGCCAAGGCCTACGAGATCGAGGTATTTTTCTGCGGCGGAGCGCAACTCGGCGCCGCGCATGCCCTTCATTTCAAGCCCGAACATCACGTTCTGCATGGCGGTCAGCCACGGCAGCAGCTCGGCATGCTGGAACACCATGCCGCGATCATGGCCGCAG
>Ga0257155_1000004_pt1 | contig 11497 bp, 10 predicted proteins | sample NI19A_FD_185945 | JGI IMG/M metagenome (GOLD analysis project Ga0257155, IMG submission 185945) | Soil microbial communities from H.J. Andrews Experimental Forest, Oregon, United States - NI-19-A | ecosystem: Environmental > Terrestrial > Soil > Temperate forest > Bulk soil | place: USA: Oregon... | reverse complement strand
CAGTTCAGCAGAATACAAGTCCGACGGGAGTAGTCGCAGGCTGCTAGTGCTCCCATTCATCCGGTGGAATGAACGTCTGCGGGAGACTAGGTGGTTCTGTCTTGAATTCTCACGGCGCAGATGATGACGCCCGGTTCCAGACAGCCCGTTGTTAAGATGACCCCAATCGTGATCGAGCAATTCATTACACCGGTTATTCAGACGGACTCCGGCATGGCACAGGCGACACATGAGCGGAAGTCGCTGCAACTCTGGTTGATGCGCCACGGCGAAACCGAATGGGCCTTTCCGGACAGCATACTGGGAGAACGGATCTGCCATTAGCCCCTGTCGGAGAACAACGGGCGAGAGACATTGTCAAGCTCTTGAGTGGCCAGTACTTTGGGGTTGTGCTGACAAGCCCACTTCTTCGCGCCCGAGAGACTTGCCGCTTCGCAGGCTAAGGCGAGGACGCCGTCGTCGATCCCACCTGCAGGAGTGGGACTACGGAGAATATGAAGGAAGGACTACCGCTGAGATTCAAGAGCAACGAGCGAGCTGGTCCTTATGGAGCAACGCAGTGCCTGGCGGAGAGAGTATTCAACAGGTTGGCCAGATTACGCTTTGGACGCTGATTTGGATTTGTCAAAGTACCGGACAGTCTCGATCTGCTGCAAAAGATTCGCTATCAATTTCGACGCGGCACGACTGAGAGCTGACTGCGTGATGTCGCAAAATTAGCAGGCTATCGAGGCACCTAAATGATCGAACTCATTTTAGATTCGATGCAAGCCGAAGCAGCCGTGCCTGAGCAGTGTTCGGTGAAGATCTAAGAAAGCCCTGAGGTATATCCTTAAGTGTTGACTATACCACGAGAGAAAACTGGAGTTGAGGGAGCTCTGCAACACGAGTCCTCGACGGCTGCGGGCTACAACCAGCTCACAATCGATGAATATCTTCGTAAACGGTTAATGCCCGTTGAAGGGGCTATTCCGCATCTGCCTGGCATCGAGATGTACGGGAATTCCATTCCTGCGGGAACCGTCGGCGGAGACCTTTTCGAGTATATAAATTTTCAGCAGCGCTATGACATCGATGCTCGCATCCAGCGGGCTGTAAAACTGTCGAAGGAGTTTCTTGAACCATTACCAGCAGATGGGCCTGTGCGTAATTCGGTTGACGATCATGTCGAATGGCTAAAGTCCAGACCGAGATTTAGATCCGAACTGGAAACCGAATACAGAACGGCGCGGAGTTCGGAACAGGTGCGGGTGGCAGAGGACTTGGAAGAGCTTTACACGACCACGGGCGTGCTACTCGTGGATGCCCAGGGGCACGGCATCATTTCAGCCAAGATTGCGTCAACGGTTCACGACACGTTTCATGCATTGATGCTCGCCGAACTTGACCGGCGTGGAAAATCCACCCCGGAGCTATTCGAGAAGCTGAATCTGCGGTTGGCGCAATCGGTGACCGCACGCAATGCGCTTGGCAGAAGTGAAGACGAAAATGGTCGTGAGATCGCGACAATGCTTTATGGTGAAGTACGCCCTAACGGTCATTTTCGTTTTGTGAATTTTGGGCATCCGCCACCTCTGGTGTTCTCGGCCGAGTATCACAAGTTTATGGAAATTGATAAGAGCCGAATGGTGCAATTCTCGGCATTGGGCCTGCAGATTCCCGACGATCACCCGGACCATACTCGATACTTTTCGCTGCAATCTCGGCAGCGGGCAACATCCTCTGATGTGGCCGAGATTACACTGATGAGCCCCGGAGACATTCTTCTCCTTTACACTGATGGGGTATACGATGGCAGCGATGCCCAAGACCGTGGCAAACTTGAAGATGTAATGCGCGAACACTGCCTGTTGTCAGCGAAAGACATCTGCAATGCTTTGCTTGAATTCGCCGTGCGTAAGGACGACTATCTGCTCAGAGCTGGAGAAGAAGACCAGATTGATGACAAGACCGTATTTATCATTAAGAAAGACTAGAGCTCTCCAACCCCTTTATCCATTGGCCCTGATCTCGTCGCCATTGATCGTGCAGCTCATCACGGTTCTCTTACTCGAAGCCAAAGTAGAACCCAAACACCGCCAACGATAAGCAAAAGAGCCAATGTTGCGATTATCGTGGCTGTGTTGACTTCCTTGTCCCTCGCCTGCTCGTCAGGGTCGAGGTAGCGAATAGCCGACCAGATTTCTTCTCTATCAATCTTTTCATCTTCCATGGGACTCTTCTGAGAATGCTCGATCAATGTTCCACTTCCGATTTCAGCATGTTGGGGTTGTTATGGCGGCTGCTGCCGTTCAGATGGAAACCCAATATAAAAGACCTCACTTGATTCCGCTCCTCCGGTGTCAGCAACTGGTATTCTTTCCAAAGGCCCTGTAGCAAATGGCTCGCTTGCTTCGGTTTGCAGACCATACCAAGATGGCTACCTGCGACAGTGATTCGTGATCTCGTCTTCCGGTTTGTCATTCAAGCTCCTTGACGCCTCTCTGACCTCGCGCTTGCCGCTAAACTTCCCGATCTGAACCAAGCATCGGTGATCGACAACACTAAAAAGAAGCTCCTAGCGCCATGCGGATCATTACGGACACGATGTTCTTCGAGTAGAAGAGTGCAATGACCGTCGCAAGAGCGGATTGCAGAATGCTTTGCGGGGTCCTGCGTTGCTTCACCGGGCTGTGCCCACCCGCCAATTCACTTTTCGCATGAGTCGCGTGAAACATTGTTGTAATTCGAGGCTTTTGCCTCGGAGGAGCGGCGTCCGATGCGAAGCTTTCCAGGTTCGCTATCGCTTCCTCGCGCGACGCGAAGCCGACCCCGAAGATGCTTGGCGCAGCGATGAGATCGCGCAGGCGATCCTCATCTTGATAGGCAATGATCAATCGTTCAGGCCTGTCCTTGATGCTGGATGCCTGTATGACCGCGTAGCGCACACCTGAGTAATGAACGTGGATTCCCATAACATCACCATCGGGTTTGGCTTCAACAAGCCCAGACACGCTAGCTGAAGCAAGTCGAATTCCAAATGTGATTTAGGTGAACACTCGGAGTTGGACCAAATGCCGGGGAGAAAGGATCTCATCACGTGCTTGATCGGTTCTCAATTGCCGCAGCGGCGTTGGGAACAGGCTTCGGGGCGTCACTTGTCTAAACTGCGACACTGTGCCGCGCGGCGATCTCAGCCAACAGCGCCACTCTCGACGCAGTGCAGTCGCTAACCTCAGTCCTGTAGTGCCATTTCGCGAGTCGAGGCCTTCGGTTTGTTTTGGTAACGCAAGTGCATAAGTCAAGGCGCTATGGGAGAACGAATTAGATTTCACGACTTCGGCGTTCGAGCGACTGATAGATCTCGCGACGATGCGATGTTCTCTGTTCACCGTCGGCTGAGTGTGTGCCTGGCTTGGCTCAAGCTCCTATCGGGGTTTGGTTTGCTCGTGATATTCGCCGCTCCGTTAGTCGCTCAAACAAATGCTGCCACGCCTGATGTGGGCAACGCGTTGTTTGAAATCCCATCACGCCAGTATTTGTTGGGAGACTGGGGAGGCCAGAGATCGAAGCTTGCCGAAAAGGGCGTCAGCTTTGATTTCTTCTACATCGCCGACTTGGAAGCTAATCCGAGCGGCGGAATGCAACAGACCCAGGCTGGATGGCCACGAGTTCGTGGAACGATAGACATAAATTTTGACCGGCTCATCGAATGGCAAGGACTCAGCTTTCACGCCACCGGGCTCTGGCAATCAGGAGCCAACCTGGGAGCAAAGATCGGGACGCTGGCGAATCCCAGTGACTTAGTGAGCGCACACAGTACACGTCTGGATTCGTTCTGGCTGCAGCAACTTTTCTTCAACAACAGGTTGAGGATAAGAGCGGGGCAGTTGGCCGGCTTGGACTTTTACGGAAACCAGGAATACGGTGGCTCGTGGCTCATCGAACCAATGGGCTACGCATTCGGCAATCTCTTCAGCTCAATCTATGAGTCGTTCAATCCCGCCGGCACTCCTGGCGTAGAGATTCGCATCGCGCCCATACGAAATTTCTACGTTAAGAGCGCAGTCATAGCTGGAAACCGGAATCCGTATAAGCAGGACCCTACTGGCTTCCACTTCCAGATTCGCAATACTCCGGATTTTCTGTTCGAAGCTGGTTATCTAGTGAATCAAAGGGACGCTAACGCTTCGCGATCAGCGCAGTTAGGCAAGTCCTATCCCGGCGAGTATAAGTTCGGGGGCGTCTATAACGGCGGTAGATTTAGCGATCCTTCGGGCCGAAATAGTAGTGGAAACTACTTGTTCTACGGGATGGCGAGCCAAGCGTTATTCCGCTCGGAGGCTGGATCGAACCGCGGACTCGATGCAACCCTTGGGTTTGACTGGAGTCCCGACGATGTAAATCGCGAGAATTCCCAGTTCACGGCGGGTGCTCGCTTCAATGCTCCCTTCAGTCATCGCCCAAAGGACCGGATCGCGTGCGCTTTCGTCTACAGCAAGATCAGTGATCCGTTCCGCGATTTCGGAGTACTGCTGGGTGGGCCGAAGCTCGGCTCTGAAAAAGCATTCGAACTGAACTACTCCTTGCAGGTGACGCCTTACATCCTGCTGCAGCCGGTCTTTCAGTATTACGTCGATGTGGGCGCCAATTCCAATTTGCCGAACGCCCCGGTTTTGGGTTTCAGAACGAAAGTCACGTTTTGATCGGCTGGAGATCTATGAAGAGCAGGACCGAAGAAGTCGACAATATCGCCGGTCAGGAGTTTCAGTTGTGCGTCATTGGCGGCGGCGCAACAGGATCGGCCTGCGCCCTGGATGCGCAATTACGCGGAATCCCGACGGTTTTGCTGGAAGCAGCCGATTTTGCCGGGGGAACCTCCAGCGCAGCGACCAAGATCATTCACGGCGGAGTGCGTTATCTCGAACAAGCCATCAAGGAAGCCGATTTTCAGGAATACCACGTCCTTGTGCGAGCCTTGCACGAACGTGTCCGCATGATGGAAAACGCGCCGCACCTCACTCGCAGTCTGGAGTTTCTGGTACCAAGCTATCACTGGATCGATGTGGCTTACCTCGATATTGGGTTGAAGATATATGACTGGCTCGCGGGGCCGGGTCGCATTTCTCCTAGCAAGTTCCTATCACGAGAAGAAACCTTGGAGCGGATGCCACTGTTGAATGAAGAAGGCCTCGTTGGTTCGGTGGCATACGCCGATGGTCAATTCGATGACGCGCGATACAACATTGCGCTCGTAGACACTCTTACCAGGGTTGGCGGCTATGCTCTGAATTACGCAAGGGTCTCGGGTTTCTTGCGTGATTCGATAGGTAGGATTTCTGGTGTCACAGTTCAGGACCAACTAAACGGGAATGCATTCACTATAAAAACTCAGGCCACCGTGAATGCCACAGGACCGCTCTCGGACTCCGTTCGGCAACTGGCAACGCCTGGGTTGAAGAAACGAATGAGGCCTAGCAAGGGATCTCATATCCTCCTGCCTCTCGATTTGTTCCCAACCGACGATGCCTTGCTGATCCCGAAAACCGAAGATGGACGTGTTCTGTTTGCGGTTCCATGGGGAGGAAGATTGCTCGTCGGGACCACGGACGAAGAAGTCTCGCAGGATGCCGAACTGGTAGTCACATCCAATGATATTGATTATTTGCTCCGGCATCTCAACCAATATGTGGCCAGACCAATAACTCCAGACGACATCGTCAGTGGCTTTGCCGGCGCAAGGCCACTTGTCGGGTCAGACGGTTCCAACGACACCAAGAAACTGGCTCGCGACGATGTAATCGAGATTGATCCTGCCAGTGGACTGATCAGCATTATGGGCGGCAAGTGGACTACGCACCGCGCCATGGCAGAGGACACGATTCACGCTGTGCAGCAAGCTCTAGGACTGTCGCAGACGAAATCGAAGACGCGCAACCATATTCTCTACGGTGGGGACGGCTTCACCGATGACTACTGGAAGAGGCTCTGCCGCGACCATCCGATTTCTGAGGGAACCGCGCGTCATCTCGCAGCCAAGTTCGGAACTGCATCCCAAAAGGTTTTTGAACTGACAATCGATAACCCGGATCTACTGCAGACTATTCTTCCAGGAGGTCGAGCTATCAGGGCTGAAGTGGTGTACGCCGTTCGAAACGAAATGGCGGTCACGATTGAAGACGTGCTCGCGCGACGGCTTGGGATGCAGTTCTATTCATGGAGCGACTGTCTCGACGCGGCTCCAATTGTGGGATCGCTGATGCAGAAAGAACTGCAATGGAGGGACGCGTCAACGCGTGAGGCGATCACGACCTATATAGAGAAGATCTATCACTTGATAGAGACGGCAGGTTTGTCGCGCGAGCGACATGTAGCATCGCGAAGCGGACAGTCTGCCGCGGACTGAAAAGCAAAAAGGCGTGTGGGCAAGTCCGTCGCACGTGACGAGAAGCTTTGGAGGAGGGAAGTTGGCAGACTACATTGGCGCAATTGATCAAGGTACGACGAGCACCCGGTTCATCGTTTTTGAGCGTTCCGGACTTACCCTGGCGGTCTCGCAGAAAGAACACGAACAAATCTATCCGAAGCCAGGATGGGTGGAACACAATGTCGAGGAGATCTGGCGGAACACACGCGCAGTTATCGCGGAGGCAATGGCGAAAGCGGGCCTGCGGCCACGGGACCTGGCCGCGATTGGAATCACTAACCAACGCGAGACCACCGTTGTATGGAACCGAAAGACCGGCAGGCCGGTGGCAAATGCGCTCGTGTGGCAGGACACGCGGGTCGCGGAGTATGTTCGAGAACTGGCAGAACCAAGCGGACAAGATCGATTCCGCAGCAAAACGGGGCTGCCGCTCACAACGTATTTCAGCGGTCTGAAAATCCGCTGGATTCTCGAGCATGTGGAAGGCGCGCGGGAAGCCGCCGAAGCAGGCGACCTCCTCTTTGGTAACATCGACACGTTTCTGGTCTGGCAACTCACCGGAGGCATGGATGGTGGTGCACACATCACGGACGTCACCAATGCCAGCCGAACCCAACTGATGGATCTCAGCACCCTATCGTGGGACACGGAAATTCTGGAGACGTTCGGAATTCCGCAGGCGATGTTGCCGACAATTCGCTCCAGCAGCGAAATGTATGGGACGGCGAAGGAACAAGCGATCGAAGACGTCGCAATCGCTGGAATACTCGGAGACCAACAGGCTGCACTGATGGGGCAGACCTGTTTTGAGCCCGGTGAAGCAAAAAACACCTACGGTACGGGATGCTTTCTGCTTATGAACACCGGCGCGAGAAAAATTGATTCCAAATCTGGGTTGCTGACCACTGTGGCCTACAAGCTAGGCGATCAGCCGACTCATTACGCGCTTGAAGGAAGCATTGCCATCACAGGTGCTCTGGTCCAATGGGTTCGGGACAACCTCGGCCTAATTGAGAAGAGTTCAGACATCGAATCGCTCGCCCGCACGGTAGAGGACAACGGCGGCCTATATTTCGTTCCAGCATTTTCCGGCCTCTACGCCCCTTACTGGAAAGACAATGCCCGCGGCGTAATTGCCGGGCTCACACGTTATGCGAACAAAGGGCACGTTGCCCGCGCCGTCCTGGAAGCAACTGCGTTTCAAACGCGGGACGTGCTTGAAGCAATGGAAAAGGATTCCGGTATCAAACTGGACGTGCTCCGAGCAGACGGTGGGATGGTTGCCGACGATCTGCTAATGCAATTTCAAGCGGACATTCTCGACAAGCCGGTCATTCGCCCAATAACCAAGGATTCGACGACGGCGCTAGGTGCGGCCTATGCCGCTGGTTTGGCGGTCGGCTACTTCAAGGATCTAGGAGATCTCCGGGCAAACTGGTCCGTCGACCACACCTGGAAGCCGAATCTGACAAATGGAAAACGCGAGCAGATGTACAAACTTTGGAAGCGAGCGGTGGGCAAATCTTTCGACTGGATTGACTAAAGAGAGCAAAGTTTCACCTGGAAGGAGGCTGGAAATGTTGGGGAAGTGTTTCGGAGAGTTCATGGGTACGCTCATTCTGGTATTGCTTGGCGATGGCGTAGTCGCAAATGTCTTACTCAAACGTTCGAAAGCAGAAGGCGCGGGCTGGATGGTCATCGCAAGCGGTTGGGCGTTCGCCGTTATGGCGGGGGTGTTCACGGCAATAGCCTGCGGCAGCGGCGATGCACATCTGAATCCAGCCGTGACCATGGGCTTCGCCGTATCGAGCGGTCACTTTGACAAGTTCGCGCCATATCTCATTGCGCAGATGGCAGGCGCCTTCACGGGAGCTATTCTCGTCTGGCTTCACTTCCTGCCGCATTGGGAGCAGACTCCCGATCAAGGCCTGAAACTCGCCTGCTTCTGCACCACGCCTGCGATCCGCAGATTTGGGGCGAACCTGATCAGCGAGATCCTCGGAACGCTGGTCTTGGTTTTGGTGGTCGGTGCGATTTTCTCGAAAGCGGTCGCCGATTCGGGACCGGCTTCGGGTTTGGGGCCATACCTTGTCGCAGCACTCGTCTGGGGTATCGGACTATCGCTTGGGGGCACCACCGGCTATGCGATCAATCCCGCTCGGGACTTCGGACCTCGACTGGCGCACGCTGTGTTGCCCGTGGCGGGCAAGGGGCCTTCCGACTGGGGCTACGCCATTGTGCCGATCCTGGGCCCGCTCATCGGAGGAGGACTGGGTGGGCTCCTTCTACGAGCCGTCGCCAGATAGCCGGGTCGATACAAGAAGGAGTATGTGCTCGATCCACAGAATTGTCGACAATGCCCGAAGAGGTCAGTCTGGGAATCCAGCTTTAATGTGCGGTCGACAGCGATCGCGTGCCGCCTCAATCTGTATCACTGCGAGGGAGCGAACTAACCCTGCAGGGCCTGCGCTGCGGTCGGCAAAGTGAAACGACCGCAAGTGTGAAGAACTAAAAAGGAGAATCGCATGGCATACATCACTGTCGGCAAGGAAAACTCAAGCAACATCGACCTCTACTATGAAGACCATGGCATAGGAAACCCAGTAATCCTAATCCACCGGATACCCACTCAACGGAGCTTCCTGGGAGAAGCAAGTTCCAGTACTCCTGGATGCCGGCCAGCGTGTCATCACTTATGACCGCAGAGGTTTCGGTAAGTCCAGCCAGCCGACGGCCGGGCTACAACTACGACACGTTCGCCGAGGATCTGCGCAAGCTGATCACGCATCTGAAATTGAACAAATTTGCGTTGGTCGGCTTCTTCGATGGGTGGTGGCGAAGTCGCGCGGTATATCGGGAAGTACGGATCCAAAGGTGTAACCCGGACCGTCATCATTGGTGGGGTTCCGCCTTTCCTCCTCAAGACCACGGACAACCCCGAAGGTGTCGATGGGAGCGTCTTTGAAGGCATTAAGAGGGCTGTTGCTACAGATCGTTACACGTTTTTCAGCGAGTTTTTCAAGGATTTCTACAATACCGATGTCCTCCTTGGGAAACGCATTAGCGAGCAGGCCCAAGCGAGCTGGAACGTCGCAGCAAGCGCCTCAGCGACTGCCACTCTCGCTTGCGTTCCGACCTGGCATGAAGACTTCCGCAAGGATGTCGCGTGTATAGACGTCCCAACGTTGGTAATTCATGGGGACGCAGATCGGATTGTGCCGATTGCGGCATCGGGACAGCGAACAGCGAAGCTGGTCAAGGGAGCTCGTTTGATAAAAATAAAGGATGGGCCGCACGCCGTAGGCTGGACGCACGCAGAAGAAGTAAATTCTGAGCTAGTTAGCTTCTTGGCCAAGGAGTAGCCCCTGCATCGACATCGGTTTCGCAGAAGGAAGGAGTCGCGTAAGGAACAGGTCCGCAGATTGGTTGGGCTCCTTCTACGAGCGGTAGCCCGATAGCCACGTCATTAATGAGGATGTTATGGCCAGCTCGTTCAGGCGTCCACCTTGAGCATTCCTCTTAGCCGCACCGTACAGTTGGAGAAGTTGCCGAAGCCGTGTTTTTCTTGGCATCAGACGACAGCAGTTATGTTAACGGCATCGACCGGTTTCGCGGACGGCGGTATCGCACAGATTTGATAACGGACACTGACCGAGCTGTTAAATTTCCAAGCCGGGCCTGAGCGGGGTCCAACCAGTGCGCCCGAAAATCTCCTGTTATCGGGAGAGGTCATGCGGCCACTGCAACTGCACCGGGAAGCGTAAAGTTAAACGTTGCCCCCCGTCCGGAGTTCGGGGTGGCCCAGATGCGGCCACCATGCGACGTGATAATGGAACGGGTAATTGCCAACCCTAGACCTGTACCTTGAGCCTTTGTGGTGAAGAATGGATCAAAAATCTTGTCGATATTGTCAGCGCACAGTCCCAGGCCAGTGTCGGCGACCGAGATCAGCAGTTGACTATCCCCGGCCAACTGCGCCTTAATGCTGAGTTCGCCGCTAATGTCCCGCATCGCCTCAATACCATTGAGCATGAGATTCATCAATGCCTGCTGCAACTGCAACCGATCTGCCTTAACTTTGGGGAGCCCTTTGGTGAGATCGGTACGGATGGCAACGGAATGGCGATTCGCTTCATTGTGCAGCAGAATTACCATCTCTTCAATGACTTCGTTTATGTCAACTATGTCCAGTTGTGAAGAACCCTTTTGGTAGAGCAAGCGGACGCGGTCGATGATATCGGCTGCACGTCTGGCGTCTCTCACCACTTCCCGTGCCGCTTCTCGTGCCTCGGGCAGATCCGGTTGATCGCGGTCGAGTAATCGCAGACACGCGTCCGCGTTGGTTACCGCCGCCCCAATTGGCTGCTTGATTTCGTGCGCCAGGGACGCGGTCAGTTCCCCCAAGGTGCTGACTCGGTTTAGGTGTGCGAGGTGCGCTAGTTCTTCCCGTAATCTCTCTCGCTCTTTCTCTGCTCGCCTGCTCTCCGTCACGTCCATCGAAACGCCTACAAATTGCAGTAATTCTCCCGAGGGACTCAAAACAGGTCGGCCCACGGAATGAATGAATCTCAATGACCCGTCAGGAGGAAGAATTCGAAACTCTACGTCATAATCCGACTTTTCGGCGATTGCTCGGTCGATCGTCGCTTGCCACCGGGCAGAGTCGTCGGGATGGACATTTTCCAACTGTTGTTCCCAAGTAGGCATACCATCCTTCGGATCGAAACCAAATATCCGATACCACTCCTGTGATATGTATAGCGCATTCCTAGCAGGTGCCTCCCAAGCCCAGCTCCCCACATGTGCCAGTCTCTGCGCTTGTGTCAAGTAGCTCTCGCTGCGGCACAATGCCTCGTAAAGATGTGTGTTTTCCAGCGAGATTGCAGCCTGCGAGGCAAGCAGTCTCAGCACTGCAGTCCGAGTCGGAGTGAAGACGTGCGGAGTCAGGTTATTTTCCAGGTACAGCATACCGATGAGCTTGGCCTGATTAATTAACGGCAGGCAGAAAATGGAACGCGCGTGACGTTGGCGAATGTACGTATCTGCAGAAAATGGATTGTTCAGTGCGGCATCGTCCAGGATCACACTTTC
>Ga0257155_1000003_pt1 | contig 12821 bp, 13 predicted proteins | sample NI19A_FD_185945 | JGI IMG/M metagenome (GOLD analysis project Ga0257155, IMG submission 185945) | Soil microbial communities from H.J. Andrews Experimental Forest, Oregon, United States - NI-19-A | ecosystem: Environmental > Terrestrial > Soil > Temperate forest > Bulk soil | place: USA: Oregon... | reverse complement strand
AAAAAATAAACGGCCGCTTCCCGCGCATTCTGAGCGTGTCCGCTTCCATTACTCCAAGGTTTGCCCCGACAAAGGGAGCCAGGTCGATCTTGTTAATAACGAGAAGATCGGAGCGCGTAATCCCAGGACCGCCCTTACGAGGAATTTTTTCACCTTCTGCAACGTCGATCACGTAGATCGTCAGGTCCGCCAGTTCGGGGCTGAACGTGGCCGCGAGATTATCACCGCCCGACTCCACAAAGCACAAGTCCGCATGCGGGAATTTCTTGTTCATCTCTTCGATAGCGGAGAGGTTCATTGAAGCATCTTCACGAATTGCGGTGTGAGGACAGCCTCCGGTTTCGACTCCCATAATGCGCTCCGCAGGCAGTGCTTCCGCTCGTGTGAGAATGAGCTGATCTTCTTTCGTATAAATGTCATTGGTAATCACGTAAATGTCGTAAGTGTCGCGGAGGCGCTTGCAGAGCGCTTCAACGAGCGCCGTTTTGCCGGACCCGACGGGGCCGCCGATACCGACACGCAAAGGATGGGCTTGGGAATCGGAACTGGAAGTATCAGTCATGACCGAAACAACCTCGTGTATTGGGTTTCATGAGATGCGGAAGCAAGATCGACCATGAACGCGGCCGAACCCAGATCGTGAATTGTTGCCTGTTCAGCTTGGGAAGCTACGGCCAGCACTGCTGGCTCAAGCTCGGCAATACCAAGCTGCCCATCAGTTTGCCCCAGTGGGATCAAGCGAACGCCGGCTGTTACCAAGTTGGCGAGATAGCTTTGCAGAAAGGCGGGCAGGGCCAAAGTCGCCGGAATGTCTTGTCTGGCTGCGCGAACTCCGAGAACGATCGAATAGACTGGTGCAATTCTGACGTCCGAAAGCAATTCTGAAAGACTCTCTATGAGGGGATCGGGCCACACGCGGCGCAATGTAGCGAGGCAGGCGATCGCCTGCTGCGATGTTTCAAGTGCAAATTCAGATGTGCTTCGAAAGGCGGCTGCGAGTTTCGCAATTTCAAGCAACTTTTCGCAGTCGTCATCGGTCGCCGAGCGCCAGGCCTCAATGAAGAAAATCGCTTCGTTTCGTCCTGACCCGTAACAGAGATCTGCTTCGAGCCAATCAACAAGGCTGTTGCGATGATGAATGTATCCGGCTTCAACGGCCCATTCGATACCGTGAGAGTAGCTATACGCGCCCGTAGGAAACGCGGGCGAAAGCCAGCTCTGCTGCCTCAAGAGAGCCGCCCGTGAGATAAGGTGCTGCTGATTACTAATGATGGTGTTGGCTGTCATCATGTTTGTGGTGGTGGCCGTGACCGTAAGCACCGCCTTCCGGCTGGAAGGCGGACTCGACCTTTTGAAGATCCGCGCCCAGGCCACGGAGCATATCTTCGATTACATGGTCGGGCCGAATCAGAAGAACATGGTCTCGAATCTCGGTCGGCAAATGCCGATTACCCAGGTGCCATGCTAGGCGCATCAGCTGGACAGGATCTTTGTGACTGACTTCGACAATATCCTCTAGAGCGGCTTGAACCTTTAGCCATCTTCCATCGTCCAGTTGCAGCCCGTCTCCTTCAGCCATGGCAACCGCTTCTGGAAGATCCAGAAGAAGATCGTCCCCCTGATCTCCGGTCAGGCGAAAGCGGCGGCGATGACGCGCGTCAAAGTCGAGAGTGAGTGAGCCTGCCGCCTTTTCTTGCGGCCAATGCCCCGCAGCGAAATGAATGGAAGCACGATGCATCGTCATATCAGTACATGAAATATCGCTGAGCCATAGCCAATACTTTGGCCGGCTCGCAAGTGAGAAGGCGGCCATCGGCCCGCACTTCGTAGGTTTCGGGGTTTACTTCCATGCGAGGCATGGCATTATTCAAAATCATCGAACGCTTGCCGATCTTGCGCGTGTTGGAGACAGCAAGAAGTCTCTTTGCAATGCCAAGCGCATTCGCTTTGTTGAGTAGTGCCTGGCTGACAAATGTCACGGAGCTCTCCGTCAAACAGCGACCGAACGCACCGAACATAGGTCGGTAGTATTCGGGTTGCGGGGTAGGAATGGAGGCGTTGGGGTCTCCCATGATCGCGGCCGCGATCGTGCCGCACTTTAGCACCATGTCGGGCTTCACCCCGAAAAAGGCGGGATCCCATATGGAGATATCAGCAAGCTTTCCGACTTCAATCGAGCCGACATAAGCGGAGATGCCCTGAGCTATCGCGGGATTGATCGTGTACTTGGAGACATAGCGCCGGGCTCTGAAATTATCGTTCTCGCCCTTTTCCTCGGCCAGTCGCCCAAATTGTTTCTTCATTTTGTCGGCAGTCTGCCAGGTACGAATGATCACTTCTCCAACGCGGCCCATCGCCTGACTGTCTGACGACATGATCGACAAGGCGCCAAGATCATGCAGAATATCTTCGGCGGCTATGGTTTCCTTGCGGATGCGGCTCTCGGCAAAGGCGACGTCCTCTGGAATGCGAGCGTCGAGGTGATGAGTGACCATTACCATATCGAGCGCCTCTTCAAGCGTGTTCGCGGTGAAGGGCCGCGTCGGAGTTGTCGAGGATGGGATGACATTTGGTTCGCCGCAGACCTTGATGATGTCGGGGGCGTGGCCGCCACCAGCTCCTTCAGTGTGAAAGGTGTGAATAGTTCTTCCCTTAAAAGCTGCGATTGTATTCTCGACAAAGCCGCTTTCGTTCAACGTGTCAGTGTGGATAAGGACCTGCACATCCATGTCATCCGCGACGGAGAGGCAGCAGTCGATGGCGGCTGGGGTCGTACCCCAGTCTTCATGAAGCTTGAAGCCGCATGCCCCGGCCTCGATTTGCTCAATGAGACCCGCTGCAGAGCTCGCATTGCCCTTACCGAAGAAGCCGAGATTCATAGGGAAGGCATCGGCGGCCTGAAGCATCCGCTGGATATGCCAGGGACCTGGAGTACAGGTGGTTGCATTCGTCCCAACGGCAGGTCCTGTGCCACCGCCCATCATTGTCGTAAGGCCTGAATAAAGCGCCTCCTCGATCTGCTGCGGACAGATGTAGTGGACATGCGTGTCGATGCCGCCGGCTGTGACAATCTTGCCCTCGCCAGCGATCACTTCGGTTCCTGGTCCTATCACTATGGTGACGTTCGGTTGCACGTCAGGATTGCCAGCTTTTCCTATTGCGGCAATGTGTCCATCTTTAATAGCGATATCGGCTTTCACAATTCCCGAATGATCGAGAATTAGCGCGTTGGTGATGACGGTATCTACCGCGCCGTCGCTGCGCGAACGCTGCGATTGACCCATCCCGTCGCGGATGACTTTCCCGCCTCCGAACTTCACTTCCTCGCCGTAGGTCGTGTAGTCCTTCTCCACCTCGATGATGATGTCGGTATCCGCCAGGCGTACCTTGTCGCCAACCGTTGGGCCAAACATCTGCGCATAGGCTGCCCGGTTCATTTTGTTAGGCATTTTCGATTACCTCGCCGGCCCTTGCGGCAATGCTCCCATCACCGCTTTGTTGAAGCCATAAACCAGCCGTGCGCCAGCGTATGGGATTAGGGACACTTCGCGCGACTGACCCGGTTCGAAGCGCACGGCTGTTCCCGCTGGAATGTCTAAGCGATACCCAAGCGCCGCTTTCCGATCAAACCGGAGAGCCGAGTTGGTCTCAGCAAAATGGTAATGACTGCCGACCTGGATCGGTCTGTCGCCAGTGTTTGCGACCTTAAGAGTGATGGCAGCTCTGTCCTTGTTCAGGACAATGTCGCCGGCAGCTGCGAAAATCTCGCCCGGTATCATGACCATGTCCTCTTAGACTGTTTCGACTCGCTCTGCGATCTTCATTCCTATCCTCTTTTCTCGGATCAACCTTTCAATGCTTGGTCCAGTTTCGGCACATCAAAACCTACGATTACTTTGTCTTCGACGACGGTGACGGGGGTAGTCATGAAGCCGAGCTTCTGTAGCTCCAAAATCGCAGAGGGATCCTTCGTGATGTCCCGGTCATCGAATTGAACCTGCTTTTGTGAAAGATACTCCTTCACCTGGCCACAGAACATTCAGCCCGGCTGACTGTATACGGTCACTTTTTTCGCCATGAACATCCCTTCTACTCTTAGAAAATTGACTCGTTCAGGACAATCTCGCCCGCCATGCAAGAAACTCGCCCGGTATCATCTCAGTCCCGCCTCAGCGAATTGGATTGTGAATGCTCACAAGTTTCGTTCCATCAGGGAAAGTTGCTTCCACCTGCATTTCGGGAATCATCTCGGCGATGCCTTCCATCACCTGGTCACGGCTCAACACCTTGCGGCTTTCCGACATGAGTTCAGCAACCGACTTGCCATCGCGCGCTGCCTCCAGGACGAAATCGGTTATGAGCGCAACAGTCTCGGGATAGTTAAGCTTGACACCTCTTTTAAGCCGCTCTCGGGCGACAATCGCGGCAAGCGAGATCATCAGCTTGTCTTTCTCACGCGGCGTGAGGTTCATAAACTTCTCCGTTCTGTGGCAATCTTCAGCATGACCACATTTTCGGTACTCGGAAGGGTCCGGAGCCGAGCTCTGGTCCGAATTGCTGGAGAAAGCCGCGCAAGGCAAGCTTCAAATCAGAAGACTCTTCCGCGGCAAAGCGGACGACGATCAGTCCGCTTACCAACGTCACTGCGCCGTTGCATCCCAGGGAAGGAATGATCTCGCGCAAAAAATCCAGTCGCTTCTCTAGATAAGGTCCGAAATAGATCAGTGTTGCAACCGCCTTGCAGTTCGCGAGCAAGGCCTTCCTGGTAACGTGGGGAAAGATCTCGTCGGTGATGCGAAAGCTGTCCGCCCAGATCAGCCGACCGTCTATTTTCCCGCGCCAGCTGTCGGTTATGTTGCCGCCGACCACGACTTCGCCATGCGCAGCACGCCCCAAAACAAGCCACTCAAGGGCAAGCAACTCTGCTCCAGAGAAAAGTTCGATGTCTGTCGTCCGGTGAAGACGTGCCCAATTGAAAACGATTGTTTCCTGCGGAAGCCAAGCAAGCTTGGCGGACCGCTGTGCTTTCAGCCTGGTCGCAATGCGCGCGGGTTCATACAACGCCCGATAGACCTTTTCCGCTGCCTGTGAAGTTACGGCAATCGAGGCGCCAGGGAGCGCCGCGACAGAACATTCGAGCCGGTCACCGCCCGCAATACCTCCCGCGGTATTGATTAGAACGGCCTCTTCCACCGCACGATGGTCGGTTCTTGGGAACATGATGCGAATCGGAGACCGTTCAAAGACGTCCTCGATCCGGGTACCGTTTTCGGAAGCACTCAATACGATCCGGCCGCATCCGTCCGCACGCTGCAGATCCCGATCCGACGGACGATCCGTACTCATATCCGGCGTAGGGCAGAGACTCAATTCGTCTGTGAGATCGGGTGGTAACATTGCGTCGAACATCGGCTTCCACCAACTGGTCCGCTGGGCGCGAACGACACAATAATACATTTTTCTTTGATAGATATGTGGCGATGCCCGGTCCCCTGGTGCCGGGCATCGCCTGTCCGCGGTCAAACGGCCCGCGGCTCCCGGTTACGCTCTCTGGGTTGCTCTTACTGCTCCACAATTCAGTCGTTTTGCAGAAGTACTTGTCGTGCCTCCGTTGCGGCAGGTTTCTTCGCGCTGGGCCAGATGATTGAACTGGATCACCTCGTCCCCCTTTGAGCGGACTCAGAATCCCGCCAAGCCCTCCGGGCTGTTGTAGGGGATGGCGACACTGGTAACCTCCTCTAGCGAGCCGTCTGGCTTGGTGGCGTACCCAACCAGTTTCGAGGCATTCCCATAGATCTGATACAGGTATTCACCATCCGGAGAGATCCAGTTGTCGCTGGGGCCGCTGCTGACATCTCCACAAAGCCCCCTGAATGTGCCATCGCCCTCGACCTCGGGGCATGCGGGATCCTTCGCGACTCTGATCTCGAGTCCGTCAATATGGAAGGTGCTGACGTTGCTGTACCCGAAAATCGTAGCGTACAAGCGTCGGTCATCGGGGGCGACGGATAGCCAGCAAAGTTCAGCGATCTTGCCTCGCCTTGTGTCGATCGGTACGATCTTGCCGACGCCAATTCTGCCATCTTCGTCGATTCGGCCCAAGGCCACTCCATCGCCGACGGCATATCCGATGATGAACGTATCCGGCCGGTTATGCAGGAACGCGATGTAGAACGGAGAGCCGCCCCCTCCGTCCTGGAAGGAGCCTTCCCCGAGCGTGCCGTCGGCATTGACGCGGTGGATTACTATGCCGTCGGGATCTGGTGCATTCGAAGCGACGGACCTTGTTTCTCCGTTTGGACCAGACACCCACAGAATGGGCGAACCGTCGGGATAGGTGCCGGAGATCACGATGGGCACATCGAACGTTGTGCCGACAAGAAGAAACTTCTCATCTGGTGAGAGCACACCCATAGTTGGAACACGGTGCGGCTTGTCTGGCGTGTTACACGTGTACTTTTCCCCGCGTGGCGTAAGCTTGCCATCACTGGAGACCGACATGAGCCGGATATGATCGGGCCCGAAGGAGTGGACCACGTAAAGCATGTTCTTCGAGGAAGAATATGCCAGCGATTTGGCCGTACCGCTCTTCCCCTCGATAGCGTTCCCCGTCGGCTTGTTGTCGATCAGCGTGAGCCGGCCATGGTCGCCCACGGCGAAGCTGGAAACCGAATTGTCCCCACCGTTTGTGGCAAACAGAAACTTGCGATCTGGTGAGAGGATGACACTAGCCGCGCCTTCAAAGGAGTTGGGTGCGCTCTCCTGGCCGCTGATCGGCTTGAAAGTCCCCGAACCTGCACCGCCCGTGGCGACACGTTCCACCTCTGTGAGCGTGCCGTTGGCGGAGCGATGGTAGTGAATGATGGTGTTTTTTACTTCGTTGGTTTGCATGTAGAGATGGCCTCCACGGCCGTTCATGCTCATCTCTTTCGACATGCCCATTTCTTTCATGCTCATCTCTTTCGGCATTTGCATTTCTCCTTTTTGTTCCGTCGAAATTAGTTTTGATCTCTTTCGTATTTTGGCCCAGAGTGAGAGGAATCTTGGTAGGCTCCACTCAATCATTTTGGATCTTTGTCGCGAAGCAATGGATAGAACTGCACCCACGTCAAGTCGGTTGCTGCGACGTTGGCGATGTGGCATCCTGCACATTCGCTTACCGGCTTTTCAGCTGCGGCCTTCTCATATGGCAACGGATGATGCCCAAAAGTGAAGAAGCCCCAGCCGTTCGTCTTAGCAAACCGCTTACTGTCCTTCACGGTAACGTCAATTCCGTTGTACTCACCGTTGAAATAGCCGCGTCCCGATGGTTCTGTACGTGACCCGTCTGGAAACGTTGGCTTAAGAACGCGAGTCAGTTCTTTGACAATGACCGTTCCTTCGGGGAATTCACCTGTCTTCAGATATGCTTCGACGTTTTTCTGCTCGACGTAGACGTGATGATATTCGGGAAAGTTCGCCTTTCCGTTGTTGAGGCCATCGGGGGTTAGGGGAGCCCCTACAAACACCCAGCTGCGAAAAGTGGGTGGGTCTGGCAGCATCAATTTGCCGTCAGAATCAAAAACGGCGCTCGACTGCTGAGACTGGGCAGCCACAACGGGTTTCGCGACCAGGAGGTAAACGGCCGAAGCGGTCAGTCCAAGTCCAACGATGATTGCCAACAGATGCTTTTGCATTGCAATTCTCCTTCTGAACAGTATCCGAACGAGTCTCTGCGAGACCGTTCCGGTTATTTCGATTTGAGGACCGGGTAACCTTGTACATATACCCAGTCGGTTGACTGAGCTGGAACATGACAACCGAGGCAGTCTTTTTTGTAGTTAGTGGCAACCTGTTTATCAGGCGCATCGGATTTAAAAAGGGCCCATCCCCATCCATCACCCCACAGCGGATTGCCGGGATGGCGTCCCTTGTCGTCTTTGATCATGACGAACCACACTTTCGTTCCCGTCGCCCAATGTGCGTCCCCCGTCGTCATTTGAGCGTGATCAGTTGCAAAGACTTCTTTCACTAATACGGTTCCGTCCGCGAACTTCCCAGTCTTGCGGTAATACTCAGCGGTGCCCGGCGATGCGTACGTGTAGTGCATCTCGGTGTTGTTGTTGAGATCGACTGGCGTATACACTCCAAGCGCCTGATAGAAATCTCTAACATCAGCCGGCTTGCGAATGTTTCCCGTCTTGTCTACGAGATCGAAGCCATTGATCCTGCCTGTACTTTGGGAAGTGACCGGCTGGTGACCTGTTAAGACAATGAGCGCGAGAATTAGCGGTGAAATGCGACCGAACATTTATTCTTCCTCCTTCTTGAACAACCGGAACCAGGTGAACGGCCACAGTGGCAGTCGCCAAAGTGAGAAGTATTCGAAGTTGCCGCCCAACGCATCTGCAAGTTCAGAATCCGTCGGCGCATAACTGGCACTGTCGAGCCCGCTCCTTGTGTTCCTTCGGATCGACTCGTTATTCTCGACAACCAAGGTCGCGCTTCTCGTCACTGTGAGTTCCTCGCAGCGAGTGTCGCTGCGCAGCTCATTTCAGCAACTGATCTTCCAAACGCGTCCACCACAAAACGTGAAGTCTGATTTCGCACTGCATCGCTGTCATCAAGCGTGCGTGGAGCCGTGAAACAGCGAGCATGAATTCACCGCGGTTGCAATGTAGGCATGTGCAACTTGCGGCCGTGACGTAATCAAGACTCTGTTACCGCCTCGGTGTTGTTATAGAGACACTGCGATTGAATTAGGCGATTTCCATTGCAAACTGGCCTTTTGAAATCTGGGTCGCCAAGCGACCCGCGTTCATCGAGGTTTCTGGCTTCCCACGGTCTAGGACCTCGACTGTTGCTCGATAGCAGTCAATGCGAACCACACCTCCGAGTCGGATTCGGGCCCTTTATCTTCTTTATGGAGCTTGTATTCTCTTTTCGGCCTCGGAGTTGCATGGAAGAGCCGTGAACACCGCGGCTTGTGACCTGCCGGGGAAGAGAACCCAATGCGGTCGCGAATTACTTGGACAATGGTTGCTTCTGGTGTGCTGCTGATCGGGGTTGGACTAATGCATTTCAGTTTGACGGCGCTGCAAGAGCCGGGCCCTCTTGAAACACGAATAGCGAATTTGACGAAACACTCCGCCATTCTCTTGGCCAGCCGCCACGGAATTCCCCCGCGGCCACTCGACACAAAAGCCAGCATTGAATTGGGAGGTGCACATTACGGCCTCGATTGCGGTATATGCCACGGCGTCGACGGCCGGGCTCAAACGCCGTCTGGACAGTGGATGTACCCACGTGCGGCGGATCTCACCAGTAAGCAAGTGCAGAGCTATTCCGATCAGCAGCTGTTTTGGATCATCAACAACGGGGTCAAATTCACAGGGATGCCGGGCTTCGGCAAACTTGAGGCGCCGGATCACATTTGGGGTCTGGTGAATTACGTGCGGACATTACCGAGTGCAAGGTAGGCGAGATTCAGCCTTATGGAAACCGAGAGTTCGTCCATTTTCTGCGGTTCGGTTGTAAACCGTCACATCATGACCAGCTCGCAACAAAGTTTTAACGATCTCTCTACCCATGGTTTCCGAACCTATAACTGTTAGCTTCATTTCAATTCCCTTGCGATACCTACGCCCGGAAACGGAAAACGAAACAAGGGACGTGGATGGGACTCGTTCCAGTCGTCCTAGTCGACGGTCGGTATTTCGTTACCGGTGGGTGGCAGACGCGACAGTTAAGATGCGCGCGGCCGGATATTGCGGTGCCGTTACGATCATGTCCTTGTGTGCTCAAATGTACAACTTGGCTAATGGCCCTGAGGAACCTCAGATTGTTGCTCGACGTGAGTCGCAGACGATGGGACTGAACTTGTGGTCGAGCGTAACACTCTGATCAGGTCCTGCCGCAGCAAATATATACAGAGCGCCAGAAGGCCGATATCCTTCATAAGGAAAGCGACCATGTCAGTCATTGCGGGAAATCCGCCGGCAGATTTCGCCCAGGCGTCTGGCAGAAACGGGATGATCGAGATGGTCGAGATGAACGCAAAACAAGCCCCGAGGGCTCCAATGACGCCCAATTGTTTGTTCCAAAACCCCGAAAATAAAAGCACGCAAAACAGCCATTCAGAAGTTCCCAGAAACCGACCGGCGCCCCGAATGCCGAAAACAGGGTAAAGCCAGAAAATAAGTGGTCCATGGCTGACAAGAGGGATCAGGCCCTGAGCCTCATAGCTAAACCATTTCGAATATCCAAAAAAAAGGAAAATGATCACCATCGATGCACGGATCAGGTGGTAGTCAAGATCGTTCTTGAGGATGCCGAGCCTAATCAGAATCTTAAAGAGCGGGTTCACTGTCGTTTACCCTCCAAGTTCAGGCGCTGGTTCACTCGATTCGTGAGCTGACTCAGTTGCATCTGCACGTCACATTCCACTGAGTTGCAAGCATCCAGGAATCGCTAACTACCCACCGCAGGTTCGCTTGTGCGCTAGAAATGTTGATGCGGACGTTGGTGCCACCGTCAGCGCTCGTTTCACCAACTGTTGATTGGATTCAGCTCTCCCGGCATGTCGTCCCTAAGTCACGTGTCGCGATTGCAACGCAGCACTCATAGGACTGTTGAAAAAGCGGGATCGGCCTTGGCTATTGCCTAGCAATTCCAGTCCTTTGCAAATGTCGAACATGCATGAATACGGAGGCGGACTCCAGCAAGTCGCTGCGGAAGAAAGCTGCTGAATACGAATTGGAACCCGGCATGCATTCACACTCGAAGATCACCGGGAGCTCCATCTATGGCAGCGACAGCTCTACAATTGAGTGCAGAACCAATTCCCGTCGCGTGTTATCAGAGCAAAGTGCAGGAATTGACCGATGTTATTACCCACCACTCGGGGCGCTTTCGCCGAATCGCGCTGTGTCATCTGAGCAACGTTGCCGACGCTGAGGATGCCGTGCAGGATGCTTTGCTCGCAGCCTTGACACATGTTCACCAGTTCAGGGGGCAAGCGAAGATGTCCACGTGGCTCACGACGATCGTAATCAATTCTGCACGAATGAGACTACGGCGGCGTTTAACGTCGATGCAATTGCCTTTGGATGAAACCGACGGTCACCAGGATCTCGCGCTGGAAAACACGGTGTCGGATACGCGGCCTGGTCCGGAAGAGGCATATCGCAAGCGAGAAATTGCGGAGACACTGGCTCAGGCAACCTCGCGGCTATCGCCTGCTTTGCGCACAACGTTCCAAATGCGCGACGTCGATGGCTTGAGCATTCGCGAAACGGCAGATCTGCTCGGAGTGCCTACCGGAACGGTCAAGGCACGCCTTGCCAGAGCTCGCGTGAGACTTAGAGAAGCAATCGGGAAGAGCATCCGGGCGAAAACGTGACGGAGCTACAGTCGTGACGGCATTTGCCAATAAATAACTGTCGGGCGCAGTCGGAATCGCGTCGAGTGATTGGTCTTGCAAGACTAAGATTTCTGTTGATTTAAGGAGGCTTATGTGGTCAGCGATCTCAATTCAATCGAATGAGTATGTACGATCTGCCATCGCGAACTGCGTGTGTCCCGAATGCGGCGGGGCCATTGAACTGCATTCAAACCAGTTCAAGTGCCTGGGGCGATGTGGAAAACAGTGGCGAGCCATTTGGGAAAGCACAACGCGCGACGACGCGCAACCAGGGTCAGCCGATAATTGTCGTCGCGTTCGCAGAAGTCGAAGGTGAGTGCTGGCAGGACAAATGAGCCGCCGAAGTTAAAGAAGCTCCCCGTCGGGATCGCCCACCTCTTTTTCTCTAATGTAAAATTCAATGACTTTCGCCATGACGCCCTATCAACTGCAGCCTCGCGTCCTGCGAACGTTGGCTCGCCGTTACGTCACGTTTGTCCATGTTCGTAATTCGCGTCTGCGGCTTGCTCGCCGTTTTGAGGAGCAAATGGGATCCCATGACTACACTCTGGTCGCCATTTCCTCCACTGCTATGTCTTTGCGCTTTACGCACTCTTCAGCCCCAGATCTCGAAATGCGCTGGCAAGTTGACAGCGAGGAGAGTGCTCCATGCGCTCGACAGCCCCATACTTGCAAGGGATAGACTGACAGGTACATACTTTCTGAATCTGAACCTCCACCAAACGGTGAAAATTCACTCCAGAACTAGGAGGTGACGTGATGGCAACCGAGACACGGAAGACCGGCATCGACGTCACCGGCGACATGGTGGCCTGGGGTTCCCACTTTTGTCTCTTCTACGAGACGAAGGAGGACCTACTCGACGCGTTGATCTCGTACTACAAGTCGGGTTTGGAAAGGGGGGACTACTGCCTGTGGATTGTTGCGGAGCCCTTGACGATCGAAGAAGCCACAGCTGCGCTGAAAGACGCGGTGCCTGACCTTGACCGATACCTGGCGGATTCCAGCTTAGAATTTACCTCGGCCCGCGACTGGTTCTTCCCCGGTGATACGTTTGATGGCAAGCGAGTGACAGACCGCTACGGTGAGAAACTCGCTGGCGCATCGGCCAGAGGTTACCCCGGCATGAGAGTGAGCGGGGATACGACGGGGCTCCTAAAGAAGGACTGGGGACACTGGTGCGACGTCGAAGATGGTCTCAACGGGGTTATCGGCAATCAGCACCTGGCCGGGCTGTGCTCGTACCCGCTTCCGAAGTGCGGAGCACCTGAAATCCTGGATGTAGTGCGCACATACCAGTTTGCGCTTGCAAGACGACACGGAAGCTGGGAAGTTGTCGAAACCGCAGGGCTCAAGCAAGCCAAAGCCGAGATCATACGACTCAATGAGGAGCTCGAAAAACGTGTCGAAGAGCGGACCC
>Ga0257155_1000002_pt1 | contig 19815 bp, 13 predicted proteins | sample NI19A_FD_185945 | JGI IMG/M metagenome (GOLD analysis project Ga0257155, IMG submission 185945) | Soil microbial communities from H.J. Andrews Experimental Forest, Oregon, United States - NI-19-A | ecosystem: Environmental > Terrestrial > Soil > Temperate forest > Bulk soil | place: USA: Oregon... | reverse complement strand
AACAAACGAAAGTCGATCAGTGCGAACGGGTCAGAGTGAATTAGCAAACCGTCAAAACCGCAACTGAGGTGGGCTTAAAGCACTTCACAACACTCGGGAGGACCTCAAAACAGCCGGGTGCAACTCACAAGACAGGCGGTATTGGAAATTCGCTAGGTTGTACCCCACCTGAAACAAATCAACAACTTACGGTACACAGTACTACACCGAAATGGGGTGTTTTGGGCGGTCTTGGCACCGATTTGTGCAACAGAATGTGCAACGAAAATAATTTTGTGCAACACGACTTCTCGCTCCTTCCCTTGTCGCGAATTGCTAATTCCTAATCCTGTTATTACGCACGCATAGAGCAGCGGACTCATAAACTGAGGTCGGGCACGTCAAACAAACGAGATAGCTGAAAACTAAAGAGCTTAGCTCCCCTTCACAACCCATCACTGCCCATCATTTCCGATCCTACAACGCAAAAAGAACGCAAACTGAGCTTGCACTTGTTTCTCCTCAACGCCCAGCGCGGCTGCGGTGCTCGTCCTTGGTATAGCGGCTTGTTGAACTAAGATTTCATCCGTGAGAACTATTTTGCTCGGCGGCGGTTTGGAAAACCGCAGCCTCAGTTGGTCAACACGAGTTAGACGAGGTCATTTTCGTTCTCCCGTGGAGCCAAACCGCTCCGTTCTGATTTTGTCGCGGTCATTGCCGGAAGCGCTTAGGAGGTCGGTGGCGCTTTCAACGAACGATGTGGGGCCGCAGACGTAGCAAGTTGGAGCGAGGTTTGACGGCCAAGTCGCACTCGCAATCAGGGAGGCGTCGATGCGGGCGGGCGGTCGCGGCCAATCCGACGGAGCGACGCGGGTGTACGCGTAGGTGATGCCCAACGAATGGTCTTTATCGGATAGCGCCTGGAGCTCGTCGCGGTAGAAAGTGACTTGCGGTTCACGCACGGAATACAGCAATCGAAAGGGGGCAGTGCTGCGTGCTCCAGCGCGCGAGCGAATCATGGCCATGAGCGGAACGACGCCGGAACCCCCTGCTATCAGCTGCACTGGCTCCGTCTGTTCCGCGCGCCAGACGAACCAGCCGCCGATGGGACCGCGCAACTCCAAACGGTCGCCGGCGGCGACCTCTTGTGTGAGATAAGGAGAAACTTCGCCGTTTGGCAGCCGTTCGACTGTTATTTCGACTCGCCCATGGGAATTCGGCGAGGAGGCGATCGAGTACGATCTCACAGCGGAGTATCCATCCGGGGCCGTCACCCGTACATCGACGTGCTGGCCCGCGATGTGACCTGGCCAAGCCGGGACGTCGAGCGTGATCGTCCGTGCCGTCGGCGTTTCGTCGCGGAGAGCGACGACCGTTCCGATACGCCACATCACTCGTCGCCCGAATAACGCTGCTCCCGCCATGGATCTCCGTAATTGTGATAACCAAGGCCTTCCCAAAAGCCGGGTTTGTCCTGGGGCATCAGCGAGATGCCGCGCACCCATTTGGCGCTCTTCCACAAATAAAGATGAGGGACGAGAAGCCGTGCTGGCCCGCCGTGTTCGGGGGCAAGATCTTTGCCGTCATATCGGAAAGCGATCCAGGCCTGCTTGTTTCTGAGATCGTTCAGCGGCAAGTTTGTGGTGTAGTCGCCGTACGAACGGGCGAGGGCATAGGAAGCATCGGTTTGTACATCCATAAGGATCGTATCGAGAGAAACGCCTTCCCAGGATGTGCCGAGTTTTGACCATCGTGTGACGCAGTGCAAATCAACCGTAATGATCTCGCTGGGCAAATCGCGGAACGACTTCCAATCCCAGCGCTGCAAGACGCGGGTGCCGTCGTCGATCGTAAATTCCCATCGGTCGAGCGGCACGTGCGGTGTCGGTCCGGCGGACAGGACGGGGAAGTCCGTGGTGAGATACTGCCCTGGCGGCAGCTTGGCATTTTCCGGACTGCGTCGACCGGAAAAACCTCGTGAGACGATATCCATGCGCACTTCTCCCTGTCGAGTGTGGCGTCGTGTTCTGCGAGGCAAATCAACGGTGCCGATCGAGGGATCGGCAAAATGATCTGCCGGATCAAAGGCCAACTCGGCTTGCTGGTGAAGGAAGCACGAGAGTGACCAGATGCGGAAATGAATCGATCCGCTGAAACAGGGCTTATTTTGGCGACAGTCTCAAAGAAAAAGTGCGTTGCGGTCTTAGGCTGAATCGTCGGCGTCGACATAACAACAGCGAGACGTCCGCTCGACACTCCTGCTATGCCACTATCGGCGAGCAAGAGGTGGTTAACATAGTCCCACTGGGGGGGGAACGGCTTAGGCGAAAAAGAATCAACAGTGCTACTCGAGCGGCAGGAATGGGCACCGGTTGCACCAATCCGGCCAAGATCGCACGAACACAAGCAGGTGAGTTATGATGCTGTTGCAAAGTAATCAGTTTTGCGTGTTCTTGGTGTTGGGTCGACCTATACCATGGCCTAGGTATAGGGGGACGCTATGCAGTGGCAGAACGAAATGACGACATGGGCGATCGAGCAATCCCGACGCTGCCGGGCGAAGTGGAAACATTTCACGAGAGCTGCGAATGGAATCCGCGAATATTCCCACAGTGTTCGTTATCGATGATGACGCCGACATACGCGCATCGATACGCGGCCTTCTGAAATCTGCGGGCTTGCAGTCCGAAGGCTTCGAGAGGGCGGAACAATTTCTGCAGACAAAGCTTTCGGATAGCCCCAGTTGCCTGGTATTGGATGTGAGCCTTCCTGGAATCAATGGACTGGAATTTCAGCAGCAACTTACGAAAGCCGGTCGGCAGATTCCGATCATTTTCGTTACAGGCCACGGCGATATTCCGATGTCAGTGAAGGCTATGAAGTCAGGGGCGGTAGAATTCCTGACCAAACCGCTCAAGCGGAACGTGCTCCTGGATGCCATTCAGCAAGCCCTAGCTCGCGATTCCGTCCGTCGTCAAGAGCAGGCAGATATTGCTCTCTTGAAAAAACGCCACGACACGCTAAGTCGGCGCCAGCACCAAGTCATGGCGCTGGTGGTGTCCGGGCTGTTGAATAAACAAATCGCATCGGAACTTGGGACTACCCTGGTCACGGTCAAGCTTCATCGCGCTCAAATGATGCGTAAGATGCAGGCTAGGTCTCTCGCCGAGCTAGTGAGAATGGCAGAGAAGCTGCGGCTTTTCCCGTCGACTTAGAAACGCCTGGGCCGATCCTTTGCGTTTCCGTCTTCGAACGGTTCGACAAGGGCAAGAACGGTTTCATAGTAGCCCGTACGATCCGATGCTCGTAATTTCTTGCTTTTGCTGGCTCGTCGGACGATTCCGTTGGCGGCCTTGATCTCCCCGGGCCAACTCCATCCCCTGGCGTACAAAATTGCGGCGATTTACGGGTTGTGTTCCCAGATGTTCATCCGCGGCGACGAGTTTGGCACCTAGACCAAGGTATAGGTTGCGCTGGGCTCTATACGGATTATCGTTGCAGCGTGGATTCAGGGGAAAAACGGACCGTGATTGCAATTGTCGACGATGATGAGTTGGTCCGAAGCGCGCTAGAGGGCCTCATGAAAGCGGCTGGCTTCACAGCTCTGGCGTTCGCATCTGGCGAAGAATTCCTAAACAGCGGCGAACTGGAGCGGACCGCCTGTTTGATTGCAGACATCCGAATGCCGGGAATGTCGGGGTTGGAACTCCAAGCCAAGCTAAGTAAAGACCATCACAAAATTCCGGTCATTTTTATTACGGCACAAGGTGACGAGAGAATGCGTATGCAAGCCTTAAGGACCGGAGCAGTCAAGTTTCTGACAAAACCCTTGGACAAGGGAATCTTACTCGACAGCGTACGCGCTGCATTGGATAGCTAGGCTGGTCACTTTAAGCAGGAAGGTCCTCGGTGGATGGCGCCAAGACAGTTCGGTCATATGAAGAAGGTCGTCCCGAGAACGGGTTTGACGAAATCATAGGTAACAGCCCTGCCCTGGAATTCGTGCTCGCCGAAGTCGAACGGGTGGCGCCAACGGATTCCACCGTCCTAATCCTCGGGGAGACGGGTACTGGTAAGGAGTTGATCGCCCGCGCCATTCACAACATCAGCGCACGCTGCGGACGTCCTTTCATAAAGCTGAATTGCTCCGCCATTCCTTTTGACCTGTTGGAAAGCGAACTCTTCGGACACGAGAAAGGCGCGTTCACTGGGGCTGTCGTTCAGAAAATTGGCCGCTTCGAAATGGCCGATACAGGGACCCTCTTTCTGGATGAAATCGGAGATTTGCCCCTGGCTTTGCAGCCTAAGCTGTTGCGGGTTCTGCAAGAACAGGAGTTTGAGCGTCTGGGAAGTGGCCGTACGCATCGCATCAACGTCCGCTTGGTGGCGGCAACGCATCGAGATTTGGCGGAGACGGTCAAGCGGAACGAGTTCCGCAGTGATCTGTATTACCGGTTGAATGTGTTTCCTGTTGTGCTTCCACCCCTACGCGAGCGCCGCGAAGACATTCCACAGTTGGCCACGCATTTTGTAGAAATCTTTGCCAGGCGGATGAACAAGCGAATCGATCATATACCGGAAGGCGTGCTCGCTGCGTTCGTCTCATATTCCTGGCCCGGAAATGTACGAGAGCTTCAGAATCTGGTTGAACGAGCGGTGATCCGGTCGAACAACGGAGTGCTTCCCAATCCCTTGCCGGACAAGAATCCCGTGATGGTACCTCCTTCGCGGGATACGTTTACGGCTTCCACTCGAGCGCTGATTCTGCACGCGTTGGGCTCGACGGGTTGGGTTATCGGAGGAGCCGCTGGCGCCGCCGCCCGGCTTGGACTGAAGCGGACTACACTGATTGCCAAAATGAAGAAGCTCGGGATCTCACGGCCGGCGCAGCAAACCGAGACAATTGACCTGACTGAGAACGGCGAGGGCGAGGAAGTGCCAACCGGGGCGTAAATGACATCTGTACGCTCACTGCCGTTTGCCACGGCAGCCGATTACGCGGACTGAACTGCAGCGGCTTCGACGGGCAAGGTGAATCGAAAGGTTGCGCCTGGCCCAGAGTTAGAGGTGGCCCACAAGCGACCGCCGTGCGATTCGATAATCGACCGGCTAATCGGCAATCCCATACCGGTGCCTTGGGATTTTGAGGTAAAGAACGTATCGAAGATTTGCCCCGTCTGTTCGGGCGGTATGCCGATACCAGTATCCGAAACCGAGACGAGGATTTGACGATTCTCGTCCTGCTGCGTACTAATCGTAAGTTTGCCTGGAGTAGCCATTTCCTTCATCGCTTCGATCGCATTCAGCATCAGGTTCATCAAGACCTGTTGCAATGCCACTCTGTCTGCCTCGATTTTGGGTAGACCTTCGATTAGCTCCTCATGGATCGAAATTGAGTAGCGGCCCGCCTCGCCGCGCAGCAGCGTTATCATCTCTTGAATGACTCCCTTTACGTCAACCAGTTCCCGCTGTGGAACCTCCTTCTTGAAGAGTGAAACGATGCGATTAATGATGTCAGACGCGCGGCTTACGTCTTTCATGAGTCTTAACGCCGCTTCCTGCGCCTCCGCGAGGTCGGGCTGATCACGCTCAAGCCACCGCAGGCAAGTTTCAGCATCCGCCGATGCCGCGAAAATCGGCTGCTTAATTTCGTGCGCCAGCGATGCGGTCAGTTCGCCCATCATGCTCACACGGTTGATGTGCGCGAGATCTGCCTGGAGCTGCTGCAATCTTTCGCGCTCGTTCTCTGCGCGTTTGCGTTCTGTGATATCGACAACGGTGCCGACCACTTCAACAAGCTCTTCATTGGGACCCAATAATGGATGGGCCAGGCCGTGAATGTGTTTAACTGTGCCATCAGGTAGCACGATTCTGTACTCGACGTCGGAATCTACCTTCTGGACGAACATCCTATCACTGGCCTCCCGCTTCACCCTGTCACGATCTTCTGGGTGCATTCGCTGCAGCCATTGGTCCCGCATTGGGAGGCCCTGTTGCGGATCGAAGCCGAAGACTCGGAACATTTCCTCCGACCAGTACTTGGCTTCATGGGTTGTGCCATGGCTGGCCCAGCTGCCCGTGTGCGTCAGCCGCTGTGATTCGGCCAGATAGGCTTCACTGCGCCGGAGAGACTCTTCGGCACACCTTCGCTCCGTGATATCCACCATCGTGCCAATCACTTGAAGAAGCTCTCCATTGGGACTCAAAACTGGATGGCCGATGCCGTGAATCTGTTTGACTGTTCCATCGGGTTTCATGGTTCTGAACTCGATGTCGCAATGTACTTTCTCGAGGAAGGTCCTATCACCTGCCATCCTGAACTTGTCGCGGTCCTCCGGGTGTATTCGCTCTAGCCATTGGTCCCACATCGGTAATCCCTGTTGTGGATCAAAGCCGAAAAGTCGGAACATTTCCTCCGACCAGTACAGGATCTCGCGACTTGTGCCATCAATGGCACAACTGCCCGTGTGGGTAAGCCTCTGCGCTTCTGCGAGATAATTTTGACTTCTGTGTAAGGCTTCCTCGGCGCGCTTCTGCTCGCTCAAATCAAGGGCGAAGCCAACCCCCTCGTTACCACCTACTTCGAAAAGTGCCCCGGCGAGTAGCACGGGCACGCGGGTGCCATCTTTCCGGAACATCTCTGACTCAAAGGGCTGTACGGTCCCGATCTGCATTACTTTTGCCAACGCGCGCTCAGTGCGCTCGCGCCATTCCGGAGGTGTCATGTCCCTCCAGCGCACGCGACCCGAGGCGACATCGTCACGGTCGTATTGCACCATGCGGAGAAAGGCTTCATTGGACGTGACGATGGCGCCCTCGGCATTCCAGATCGTGATTCCCAAGATGTTGGCGTCGACCAGGCGTCGGATCTTTTTTTCACGGTTCTCGAGATCGCGGTACAGTCGCGTATTCTCGAGCGAGATAGCCGCTTGCGACGCAAGCACCTTCAGAACGGTGATCCGGTCGGCAGTGAAAGCGTGGGCGGTTAGGTTGTTTTCGAGGAAGATGATTCCGTTAAGCCTGCCCTGGTTAACCAAGGGCAAGCACACAATGGAGCGGGCGCGACGCCGGGCAATGTACGGATCACCTGAGAACGGGTTTCCTGCAGTGGCATCGTCAAGAATAACGTCCTTCCGAGTGCGCGCCACGTAGCGAACGACGGACTCTGGAAACATCGCTGCGGTCTCGGAGGTATCTCGCAGATGCACCGTGACATCCTTTCCTGTGATGGTGGCCTCGGCCTCTATTTGCAGCTCATCGCCCAGCGGACGGATAAGCAGACCCCGCTCAGCGCCCGCGTGCTCGATGGCCGCGCGCATGATTCTCTCGATCAATTTTTCCGGAACCATCTCGCCCGAGACTGCTTGGGAGACTTTGATTACGGTCGCTAGATCCAGGAGTTCGCCCGGCGCCACGATCGTGCTTGATGTGCCGCGAGTTGGTTCCTGTTTCCTGAGGTGGGGATAGAGCTCGTCGAGTTGCCTTACTTTGCCGTCAGCCCCCCAACGGAGATAGCAATACCGGGCTTCCTGCAAATATGCTTCCTCGATCTTGTCGAAGCCTCGTGCCGCGTAGAAGCGGGCAGCAACCTCGTAGGCAACCGCCTCATTGTGAATAAATCCGTTTGCGTGGGCCGAGCGGATGGCCTTTTCATAAAGGCCTTCGGCGTCGATCAGGCGGCCTTCTATTCGTGCGATTTCGGCGCCCACGAGTGCGGCACGGTTTTCAAAATTCTCCGGGCAATGCTCCGCCCATGTTTCGAGTTGTTTGTGGTGAGCCGCTAAAGCCTCTAGGTGCTCTTGTTTTTTGTCGGGAGCAGCGGAATCCCATGTGGCCGCGTGTGAAAGCGCGCTGTAAAAGCGGAACGCTGACGGCTCCAACAGAGACGGTGCCGACCAAAGAAGAGGCTGCGCCTTCGTTGAGGCATGGACTGCCGCATCATAGTCCAAGGAAAGGTACCGGGCTTGAACCTTGAGAGCCCAGTATCCGAATTCGGGATCGGCCAATACCGGATTGCTTGCCAGATGCCGTTCAAATTCCACTTCATCAAAATGGTCATCGTTGAAGCATCCAAATTTCGGAGTCAACCCACGAAGGGTGCGGATTAGTTGGACCTGTGCAGTCAATAGGTCAACCACAAGACCGAAGTGCGCCTTCTCTGCGAACGCGAGACCCTTTTCTCCCTCGGCTAAGGTCTCCGTCAGCGGGTCCCCCACCGCCAGGAAATTGGTAATCAACTGGTTCCAGCTATAAGCGGCAAAGGTCAGATCCCCGTTTCGGTAGGCGGCATCGAAGGCGCGGCGTACCAAATCTCGCCCTTCTAGGGCGTGTTTTGCCGTCGGAATGACAAGATTTCCAAACGACATCAACGTTCGGGCCTCATAGCTCCTCAGCCCACGTTTTTCGACGAGTTCATAACCCAGACGACCGAATCGAAAGGCATCTTTGTAATTACCGAAGCCAGATCGAGCGACGACGGCAAACCAGACATAGGCGAAGGACGACGCGTCCGTGTTGCCATGCTCGAGGCTCAGACGCACCATCCGGCAGAGAAGAAACGACGACAATTTCTCATCGAAGAACACAGCTGGCGTCACAACCTCGGTCAGAACGTCCATGGCGTCCAGGACTTCCGGGTCAGCCATAACGGGGAGGTCCAGGAAGTCCCCAATTTGACGACTTCCAACCAACGCCCAGACTCGGTCATACTCGCTGTGGACTTCATCGATCGTGGGATGCAGCGGCCATGTCTTGCCGTCCCGGCGTAGGTATTCGAGACAGACTTCCACGCCGCGGTCGCTCTGATCCAAAGCCGTGTAAACCGTGAGTTGAAGACGCGTGACGACCGCGAGATCGTGCCTAGTCATGGCATGTTGTGCCAGTTTCACGAGGCGATCTTCGGACGCCGCCAGATTTCCGGTCAGTAGCTCGCACTCCGCTAAGAGACTCTCAATCGAGAACGTGAGATCGTAATTGTCATCCGACGTCGTTGCCGGCAAGAATCCGCGTCCAACGATAAGGTAGCTCAGCGCCGACGCGTACGCGGCCGAACTCTTCGCGCGCCTGGCCGCGACTAGATTCAATTCAGCCAAACGCGCACGTTCCGCAGTGGATGTAATCAGGTCGGATCCGCGATTCAGCTGATTGACGATCTCAAAGATCTCCTCGTCCAACCTTTGGGCCGGCGTCTGCGCCACAAGAAGCCTGCCGATGCGGAGATGAGCTTCGGACCGAAATTGCACTGGGATCAACGAATACGCCGCTTCCTGCACACGGTCATGAAGAAATCGATAGGAATCTTCCGAGCGGAAGACAAGACCTGCCAGCACAGCTTCCCAGAGTTGGCGGTCAATTTCCTCACGCGAGTCATGGTAGACCATCTTGAGCATGTCGAAGTCCGCACAGTTACCGAGACAGGCCAATTGCCTTAATGCGTTTTGGGTGCTGGCGGGCATGCGGTTCAACTTGCCAACCATCAAGTCCACTACATTATCGGTGTAATTCTTCGCGCGGATTCGACTGAAATCCCAAGCCCACCGCCCCTCGCCATGATTGAAAGCGAGCAATCCTTCATCGGCAAGCTCGGAAATGAACTGGATTGCGAAAAATGGATTTCCAGTCGTTTTTTCATGGACCAATTCTGCGAGGGGGCGCACTTCGTCCGGCTCACAATGAAGGGAATGTGCAACAAGTTGCTCCAAGTCTTCTCGAGTCAGGGGAGCAAGCACGATGTCCTGGCGCATCACTCCTGCTCGACGCGTCGCTTCGAGCTTGCGCATCAGAGGATTAGCGGGGTCTACTTCGTTGTCCCGATAAGCGCCGATCAACAGCAAGTGCTTCGCGTCGGATTGCGTCAGCAGATCCTCCAGCAAGTCCAACGTCGCTGCGTCCAGCCACTGCAAATCGTCGAGGAACAGCGCGAGAGGATGTTCCCGCCGCGCGAATACACCGATGAATCGACGAAATACTCCGTGGAACCGGTTTTGTGCGTCCCGCGCGGGAAGTTCGGGAAGGGCCGGCTGCTCGCCGATGATCAACTTCAATTCCGGGACTAACTCCACGAGCAGCTGTCCGTTCGGGTCTAACGCCTCATGAAGGGCATCGCGCCACTTGCTTAACTCTTCTTCGGTCTTACTCAATAGCGGGCGGATGAGGCCTTGAAACGCTATTGCCAAAGGCGCGTAAGGGATGTCGCGCTTGTATTGGTCGAACTTGCCCGAGGCAAAAAGACCGCGCGGAGGAATCAACGACCTATGCAGTTCGTTGACAAACGCGGATTTGCCGATTCCGGAGTATCCGGAAACCAACACCAACCGCGGCCCATCGCCGGCTACCACACGCTCGAACGCACCGAGCAGCATCTCAATCTCGCGTGCTCGCCCGTACAGCTGCTCGGGAATCAGCAGACGATCTGGAACATCATGTTCGCCCAGGGGGAATTCGGCGATGCACCCGTGCTCTTCCCATTCAGTGAGGCAGCGGCGAAAATCGCTCTCCGCACCGGACGCCGTCTGGTAACGTTCCTCCGGAGTCTTGGCGATCAGTTTCATCACGATCGCGGAAAGACAGCGCGGTACGGTTTTTACTCGCTCGTGAGGTGGCACCGGATGGCGTGCGATGTGGCAATGAACCAATTCCATCGGATCCGAAGCCGTAAAGGGCAGGCTACCGGCTAATATTTCGTAAAGGGTTATCCCTAAGGCATAAAGGTCACTCCGCGAATCAATGGACCGATTCATTCGTCCGGTTTGTTCGGGCGCCATGTAGCTGAGTGTTCCCGCGATGAACTCGGGAGGTTGGGGCGATTGACGCTCGCGCGGAAGGCGCGAGGTGATACCAAAACCGGTAAGCCAGACCTGGCCAGTCACTGATTCAAACATGACATTGGATGGCTTGATGTCCTTGTGGATCAGCTTTTGCTCGTGCAATTGCCTGAGCGCGGCTGCGAGACCGACGGCAATCCGCAAAGATTGCCGTATCTCCATCGGCCCCTGAATCAGATGATCGAGAGGCTCTCCACCGGGGTCTTCAAGAACAAGCGCCTTCTGTCCGTTGCACTGAAGAAGAGTAAGGGGTCGAACAGCCCATGTTATGGCCAAATCGTCGCGGAATGAATATTCGTGCTCTATCTTCTTGAGGCTTTCCAATGCGGGGCGGATTGAAGCAGGGATCAGCAGCAGAACAGAAGGCGATTCTGCTTCGCTCGGACGTGCCCGATATAGGATGAACTCCTCATCCTCACGGAGACATTTACGCGTATAGGCTGAGATGTCCACGATGTCTGGCCTCTGCTTCTCCACGTGCCGGCAAGGGAGGTAATTATGTTCCCACCCTTTGCCCCGTTAGAACAAGAACCGAACGCCTAGCTGAATCTGACGCGCACTGTCGACAGTCGAGAATATTCTTCCGACGTTGTTGGCGAAATGGCCTGCTGCATCCTTAAAAACGGCGTCTCCGTTTCCGCCGAGCGTAAGAGGGCTTTGTGTGTTGCTTGGGACGGCGAAATTCGGATGATTGAGAAGATTGAACGCTTCGGCTCGTAGCACGATTTTCGTGCCTTCCCTCACTTGGAAACTTTTCTGCAGCGCCAAATCAAGTTGTGCAAAGCCCGGGCCGCGCAGGATATTGCGTCCGGCAGTGCCAAACTGACCGGGAGGCGGCAATGCAAATGCGCCCGGATTAAACCAGCAAGTCGCAGTCCCGACCTTGGCGCCGCTCGGACAAGTGCCCGTGTAAGGATTTCCCGCGAGGTTGGGTCTCTCTGTGACCGTTAGCGACTGCGAGTCTGCGTTGTCAAAAGCGAGCACGGGAGTAAAAGGCACGTTGCTGTGAACGCTGGCGACACCAGAAATCTCCCAACCGCCGAAGTGACTTCCGCGCCCAAAGGGAAGTTCATAAACCACATTCGCAACGAAATTGTGCCGGATATCGAAGCTGGAGCGCCCTCTGCTTCCTTTACGATCGAAGATATTCTGAGACCCAGGCGGTTCATTTACAGCTTCTATGAGAAAGCTATTCGAAGCGTCATCGACGGAGTGGGCCAACGTGTAGAACGCCTCCCAAGAAAGGTTCTTACCGGAATGGTTCGAGACGGACAGCTGGAAGGAATTGTAGAAAGATTGTGCGTCGGTCAGCACAGCCTGCAGCGGCGAAGGTAAGTTTGGATTGTAGCGGTGCCCCAAAGCTGGTTCGAAAGGGTTTTGTTCTCCTTCCCGGGTGAGATGATTGCCGCGCGCGCCAAAGTATCCGGCACTCAGAATCGTGCCTGGCGCGACTTCGCGCTCCAGGTTGAGATTGTATTGCAGCGCGTACGGGAATTTCGCATGATAGTCCGTCTGGATGAGGTAGATTGGCTGCGTCAGGACGGCATCCTGCGGGTTAAGAAAAGTGGGAAAGACATAGGAGCCGATGCCGAAAAAAGGCGGCAGAAGCCGGTCCGCACCGAAGAGGATTCCGGGGAACTGATCGCGAAAGATGCCGGCCCCGGCCCGCAGCACGGTCTTGCCGTCGCCGAAAATGTTCCACGCCAAGCCAGCCTGGGGTGATAGCAGATCCGTAGGAGTCCCGGCAAATACCTTTCCGACGGTTGGACCAGAGTCCGTTACCGGGTTCCGGATCGCCGAGAGACGCCCTTGTACCTCGGTCGGGTTCGAATAGAAGTCATAGCGCAATCCGGCATTCAATGTCAGTCGGCGTGTGACTCGGACATAATCCTGTACAAAACCTGAAAACACGCTCTGCCGGTAGCCCCGCTCGGAACTCGCCATCGAAGGATTGGCACCCACGTACGATAACGGCAGCGCCTGCAGGAAGAATTCCAGAGCCGGGTTGTCGCTGCGCGCCGGAAACCCGAAAGGCCGCAAATCCTGGAACGCGTACAAGCCATTAACGGTGTAATCCAAATAGCCATTCAACTTGATCCTCCGAAACTCGCCCCCGAATTTCAGGCTGTGACGGCCGCGGTTACGCGCGAGTTGGTCCTGAACCTGATAGACCGTCGAAAAATCGCCCAAGGGCATTCCCGGGCTGTTGCCAATCAAGCTCATACCCGCAATGTTGAGCATTCCGAACTGTCGGTTGGGCACCAGGGAAATGGAGAGACCCGGATGCGTATCGATGGTTAACGTCGACGCGGTCGTGCGGTTGATACCGAACCGCAGTTCGTTGAACAGCTCTCTCCCGAGGTTCCTGCGGTCCTGGACAGTAAAATACTGATTCCGCGCGTCATGGTTCACCGGAAACCCCGGGACATACGTTCCGGGCGGCGTTCCGAAATAAGGCACTAGGGAAGAGCTGTCATCCACAACGTAACGCGCGAACAGCGAATGCGTGCTGGAGAAATTGTGGTCCACGCGAACCATGCCGTGGTGTTCGTACGTGGAACCCTTGTCGGCTGTGATGAGGTCGCCGGTTCCGTCCCCATTGTCTGCACCATTCGAGGGAGGCAGCAGGCCGAGAAATGGCTGCACGCGCGGATCGATCACCACCGGTACACAACCCGTGGGTGAAGCACTTGTGCAGGCGCTTGGATCGTTGGCAGACGGCAGCAATCCCTCGTGCGCAAGTGCATTTGGGACGATTGCAATAGCCGTGGATGCCTGCACTTCGCGGAAGCCCTCGTAGTCGACAAAAAAGAAGGTGCGGTCGTGCGCCAACGGCCCACCGATACTCGCCCCAAATTGGTTGCGGACGAAGGGTGGGATGGGACGGCTACTCAGGTCGAAATAGTTCCTGGCTTCCAGCGCGGCATCGCGATGCAATTCAAAAAGCGATCCATGGAAGTGGTTGCTACCTGATTTGGTGATTGCCTCGATGACGCCACCGGGAGATGTACCGTACTCGCTGCCAAGAGTCTGGGTTAAGACGCGTACCTCCACGAAATCATCCAGTCCAAGAAAAAGCCCAGAAGCGCCGGCAGGCGAATAGCCAAACACGGGATCATTGGCGTCCATGCCATCGATGAGAACATTCGTCCAGCTCGGACGCATACCGTTGACGGACACTTGTCCCGCCTTCCCGTTCGACAACAACGAAGGAGCACTGCTAGGTGTGGGGGCAACTCCCGGGACCAGGATTGCGGCTTTGAACAGATCACGGCCGTCTAGAGGAAGCGCACTTAAGCTGCGTTCCGCAATCATTCCTTCGACGGTGGTGGTGGTGGTGTCGACGCTTGGAACACCTGCCTCGACCGTCGCGTGGACGGACAGCTTGCCCACAACCAGTGACAAATTGATTCCGATTGCAGCACCCGGGCTCAGGGCAATCCCTTCGCGAACCTCGGTCTGGAATCCTTCTTTCTGAACGCGAAGCGTATACCTTCCGGTCGGCAAGCCCACCAGCTGATATTCGCCCGTTTTGTCGGTGCTCCCATCCCGTTTCAATCCTGTGGTTACGTTCTCGACCGAAACCTCGGCTCCGGGAACAACGGCTCCGCTGGCATCTGTGACGGTACCGAACAGAGTCCCAAGTTGCGTCTGCGCCAACGCTGACGCTGCAATTAGTGCTGCTAACAAAAAGAGGAACCGCGCGTTCCTGCTTTTCGACGGAGAATGCGTCGAAGTACCAATCGAAGCGATCATCATTTACCCCACTATTTGTTTCCGTGCCCAGGGTTGGAGTTCGTGGTCAGCGCACGACCTCAATCAGGGGCGGGTTGCCACGGCCTGTCCGGCTCGCCCTTCTGGTTCAGCCCAGCCATCTCCACTCGCCCCACTGGTCGCGAGATCCCGAGCTTCTTCATTTTGGCGATCAAAGTTGTGCGCTTCAGTCCTAACCGGGCGGCGGCGCCACTGGGTCCCCCAATAATCCACCGTGCCGCCTGCAAGACTCGCAAAATCAGGGCTCGGGTAGAGCCGTCGAATGTGCCTTGTGAAGGAGTTACGGTCACTGGATTCTTGTCTGACGCGGAAACAGGATTGGTGGCCGCATTCTTGTCAGAGTTCGGCAGCGGGTTCGGGAGTATTCCGTTGTTTGAGCGGATCACCGCTCGTTCAATCAAGTTCTGAAGTTCCCGCACGTTCCCTGGCCAGGAATACGAGGTGAACGCATCCAGCGTTTCCTTCGGAATATGATTGATGTGCTTGCCCACGCGCCGGGCAAACAGCCCGACAAAATGCGAGACCAATTGTGGGATATCCGATGGGCGCTCCCGCAGTGGTGGCAGCACGACGGGAAACACATTTAGACGGTAGTAGAGGTCACTGCGGAACTCGTTCCGCTTGACCATCTCGGCAAGATCGCGATGGGTCGCCGCAACTAGACGAACGTTGATGCGGTGGGTCCGACCGCTGCCGAGACGCTCAAACTCCTGCTCTTGCAGGACCCGAAGCAGCTTAGGCTGCAAGGCAAGGGGAATATCCCCTATTTCATCCAAGAACAATGTCCCTGTGTCAGCCATTTCGAAGCGGCCAATTTTCTGAGCGACAGCCCCAGTGAAGGCACCCCTCTCGTGCCCGAAAAGTTCGCTTTCCAACAGGTCAAAGGGAATGGCCGCGCAATTGAGCTTTATGAAAGGACGCCCGCATCGTGGGCTGATATGGTGAATCGCGCGGGCGATCAGCTCCTTACCCGTACCGGTCTCTCCGAGTACCAGCACGGTGGAATCGGTCGGTGCCACTCTTTCCACTTCCGCGAGTACGGATTCCAGCGCGGGACTGTCGCCTATGATTTCTTCAAATCTATTCTCAACGCAGCCCTGTTCACTTGACGCAACTCTGTTGGCATTTTCCATAACTGACTCCAGAGAAGCTCCCTGTGCACCACGAACGGGAGCATCTTGCACGCGAAATACTTTTACGTGTTCATCTCTACGACTCCGTGATCACATTTGTTCTCGTACCGCCTTTGTCGGGCCGCAAGGTCGAACGAATGGTTTGAAGTAACTGCTCGTCGCTGAAAGGCTTGCCTAGGAACGCGACAGCACCGGCTTGCATTGCTCGCCGGCGGGATTCTTTGTCGTCGTAAGCGGTAATGAAAATGATGGGAATGCCGCAGCCTGCGGCAGCGAGGTGGCTTTGGAGTTGCAATCCATTCATGCCCGGCATCTGTACGTCAACAATGAGACATGAGGTATCGTGCAGTCGGCCAGACTTTAGGAAATCCTCGGCAGATTCGAAGGCTGCCGCTCGAAAGCCAAAAGAGTCGATGAGCAGTGTTGTGGTCCTGCGGACGGACTCATCGTCGTCAACTACCGAAACTAGATTCTTTGCCATTCTGAATTCTCCAACGAGCTCAAGGTATTCCCGGAAGGAGAAAGAATCTATTGAGCGTTGGTGGATTTAGAGTCCCAGAAAGGGGAACGGGGGTAATGCTTTCGTTTACGAGGCTTTCTTCGCAGAGCCCTTAAGTTTCTCGATCATTCTTACCAGGTCGGCAAAAGATTGCGCGTTCATCTTCTCCATTGCCCGGCTGCGATGAACCTTCACGGTATTTTCCGCAGTTCCGAGTTGACCGGCAATCTGTTTATTGAGCAGGCCCGAAACGGCCAAGGAGATCACTTCTTGCTCGCGAGGGGTCAACGAGTCGAAACGCTCTTGAAGGTCCGCCACTTCTTTCTCCTCTTCACGTCTGCAACGGTCTCGTTCCAGTGCGATGCGGACAGCGTCGAGTAGATCCTGGTCGCGGAATGGCTTGGTCAGGAATTCGACCGCCCCAGCCTTCATCGCTCTAACACTCATGGGAATATCGCCGTGACCGGTGATAAAGATTATCGGCATTTGGCGGTTTCTCGCCGCAAGCTCGCGTTGAAAATCCAGTCCACTTAACCCACGAAGTCTGACGTCCAGCACGAGGCAACTGGGCGCATCCGGCGGCTTTCTTTGTAAGAGTGCGTCAGCCGAATCAAAACTCTCAACCTGCAGACCTACGCTGCTGAGGAGAAACTTGAGCGAAGAACGTACTGACGGATCATCATCGACAACAAAGACCACGGGAGCGCGAGTCATGGGGGACTCCCGGCGGCTGTCGGCAACGTGAAAGAAAACACAGCGCCGTGTGGGGAATTGGGTGTGGCCCAGAGCCGCCCGCCATGACCTTCAATAAGTGAACGGCTGATGGGCAAACCCATCCCCATACCGTTCGCTTTTGTTGTAAAGAACGGAGTGAAGACGCGATCTGATTCTGAACCAAGGCCAGGGCCTGAGTCGCGTACCGCAATCAGCACGTCGCCAGATTCGTCGATCCGGGATTGCACCCAGAGTAAGCGAGGTCGACTTGTGAGAGCGGTCATGGCTTCGATGCCGTTCATTATTAAGTTCAGCAGTACCTGCTGCAACTGAACGCGATCAGCCAGCACAGGCGGGAGAGCCTCCGTCAATTGCGGCTCGAGCAACACTCGGTTCTCAGAAAGCTCGCGACGAGCCAGGGCGAGCACTTCCTGAATCACCTCATTGATATCCAGGTCGCTCTTTTCCGCAGGCGCCTTCTTTATGAATCCGCGTATCCGAGCTATAACAGAACTCGCACGAGTGCCATCCGCGACGATCTCTTCAAGGGCCCGACGCAGAACTTCAGGATCGAGATTACGACGGGCGAGCAGTCTCAGGCAGGCGTTAGCATTATTGGTCACAGCCGTCAGAGGCTGGTTAACTTCATGCGCTATGGAAGCCGTCAATTCTCCCATCGTTGTCAGCCTGGAGACCTGAGCAAGCTGCAGTTGTGTTGCGTGCAGGGAGGCTCGAAGTTCCTCGGCTTCGGATTCTTCTTTTTTGCGTTCAGTAATATCTTCGACGACTGTAAACAGGAAAGGGGCGACACCAGCCGTTCCTGGAACGAGAGCGACATTGTTACGCACCCAAACTAGGGTGCCGTCTTTTCGGCGGTAGCGTTTCTCGATTTCGAAGTGTTGCCGCTTGCCTTCCCAGAGTTCTCGGATCAACTCCAGGTTAAGCTCACGGTCCTCTTCGTAGGTAACGTCAATTGAGCGCAGCTGGTACAGCTCCAACTCCGTGTATCGCAACATAGTCCGGAAGGCCCTGTTCGCAGCAAGGAAGCGGTCGGCGCGGTCACGTATTATTATGCCGATTGCTGAGTTCTCGAATGCCGTTTGCCATCGTTGCTCGCTTTGTTGGAGCCTGTCTTCTGCCTGTTTGCGTTCCTGGATGTCCTCACAAGCGATTAACGTGCGCAGCGACGGCTTGCCAATCTGGTCTCGGGAGACGGACAGAGCCTTTCTGATCGCAAACCACTGATATTCGCCGTCGGCACGCCGTACGCGGGCCTCAGTCTCGAACGGCTTGCCAGCGGCGGTAGCCACAGTCCATTCTTGAATCAGTTTTGGAAGGTCGTCAGGGTGGATCGCAGCGTGCCAACCCCAGCCGGTTAGTTCTGGTGATGAGCAGCCGGTGTATTCATGCCAAGCGCGGTTCGCAAACTCCGCGGAGCCGTCAGCCAGAGCACACAACACCAGGGCTGGAATGGTTTCAATCAGATCGCGGAGATCTACCGGCTCGGTACTCCGGCCAGCGCCGTGTGTTTCAGAATTCATCTTTGTAAACACCAGTAGCCATAGAAAGGGCATTCACAAAAAGTAGTTCCGATCGGACGAGTTCCCGGTTCAAGCCTGCTCCTTCCACCTCCCAAGTTCCACCTGAGGCTTATCAGAGACTTCGCCTACTTTTCTCCGCATCGGATCGCTTGCGACCAAAGCCAAAAACAAGGATTCTCTTCTGTTTATTGGGCGGCCCGGCGGACAGGCAAGGCGTTTTCGTCTGGCGTGGAATAGGGGTTTTGCCGCAGCGCATGCCCGCAAACCGCGAGGGGATGTGTCCCAAACCCCGCGTTCAGTACCAGGCTACCGGACACTGTGTTTACGTCGTACATGCATACAATGACGCAGGGATAGCGACGCCCCAGAGCCGTTGCACCATTTTCGAGTTCAACCACCTCGTCGGCGCCCCTGCCGGGCAACGCAGCTTGGCCCATACCAAGATTGCCCAGGTAGCGAATGGCGGTTGCTCCTTTTCGGACGGCAGCCGCAAACGCAGCCTCGATATTTGCCAGCGTCACGGATGCGGAAGACTCGCGGCGCAAAATGATGAGCCGTCCTTCCTGGAGTACACGATCCAGGTCCCCACAGGCCTTCCGCAGAATTTCTAAAACTCGGTGGTTCGCTTCATCATGTCCGAACAGAACGCAGTACTCGGATTCGTCCGCGACCCCAAGGCCGAGAAAGCGAACTCCGCGCTCGAATTCCTCCTCGTTCTGCCAAAAATGGATGAGATGGCTACCAAGCGCGACTTCATCGTTTGTAATTCCCAGGGCGATTGTGCCAGTAGCGTTCCTCATATGGTTACTCTCTAACGGCGCGTTCATATGCTACGCGGCTCCGAATCCTCACAGGGAGGCTCGAGCACGCAGACTCTAGAGGACACCGCAGGATCGAAGCAAATAAGAATTCCCACCGAAAGAACCTGCGTCCTCGTCCAGAGACGGCACGGTTCGGGTGTGGGCAGTGCTGCACGAGTTCCCGTCGTTTTCGCTCGTCAAGAACAGAAGCAACGTGGATTCTACAATGAATTCCGCATGACTGCCCAGATTTCTCGGAACGCGGAAGTGGAAACGGGTGCTCAGTCACAGACCATATTTTATTGGATCAAAGGTCTTAACGAAGTACTGCCAAGAGCGTGGTGCGAATCGTCGTGGAGAACACGTTTCGCGAAAAGACCACGAGGATCACAAGCGCCAACGCGTGAATGTAGAGTGCCGTTAGAAACTGCACCGAGCGTCGTGTCGATGGCGCAGCACATGAAACCCTTTTCATTTCAGAGACCTGCTCCGAGCTCATGCTACCTCCCGCATCCTTGACTCAGTGCTTCGTAATGCCCGCTTTCGAGTACC
>Ga0257155_1000001_pt1 | contig 49808 bp, 75 predicted proteins | sample NI19A_FD_185945 | JGI IMG/M metagenome (GOLD analysis project Ga0257155, IMG submission 185945) | Soil microbial communities from H.J. Andrews Experimental Forest, Oregon, United States - NI-19-A | ecosystem: Environmental > Terrestrial > Soil > Temperate forest > Bulk soil | place: USA: Oregon... | reverse complement strand
AAGGTGTTGCCTGCGGAGTCAAGGACAGGCCACTCGCCCATGTCTCGATGCTGGAGACCAGTGATCTTACCCTTCGGGAAGGTCACGTGAGCGGTATCGTTGCCCCATACGTGGATCCAGAGAGAGGTATTGGTCGAGCCAGTGCCTTGGCCATCGAGGACGTTATTCGCTGTCGCTGAGTTCGAGGTGTTGACGGTCGAATAGCGAGGAGCAAGGCCAGTGAAGCGCTCAGGGTTGATGCCTTGATTGCCATAGATAAGCGTCGCCGCGACCTGCTGGGACATGCCTTCCAAGAAGGCCATAACCTCGGAAAGACGAAACTCTTGGGTATTGCCGTTAAGGTCCGCGATGTCCTTATCGATGACGGAGTAGGTTTCGAGGTTTCCGCATGCGTCGACGACTTGAGCGGTGGTGGACTTAGCGTTCGGTACGCCTTGGTTAAGCAAGCGCCAAGTGGCTTGGGGCAAGCCGGTCCGAATCGTGGTCTTGTGTCCGGTGGGTAGGTTTCCCTCGATGACGTACATGTCTTCAAGGATTTCGTTTGTTTGGGAAAGCAACTCGATGATCGTGGCGATCTTATAGCCGTCGTCAAGTCGCTTGGCCCAATCCGCGTAAGTTATCGCAGTGGTACCGATGACTGCCATGGGTTAAGCTCCAGAAGGAAGGGAGGGATATAGTGCTGCGCCAGGGGATGGTCGACGATTGGCTTCCGCCGAAGGTCGTCCCTGAACGTACGTAGTCCCCTCTGTTACTTTGCTGGCCAAGGCATGTAGGACCTTAACAAAGGCGGGGTTATCCCCAGCGCCGGTAAGTTCCATTGCGTCCTTGAAGTCGGCAACCAACTTAGGGTTTTGCAAGCCGTCGAGGGCTCGATTCACGGTCACGACGAGAGGACTGTCGGGGCCGAAATTACCATCCGAGCCTACGAGTTTGCCAAGGTTCGGGTCGGATTTGATTCCCTCGCGCCAGTCAGATCGAGTTTTCATCCAGGTGTCGATCGAGGCCTTCGAGGACTTAATAGAGTTCTCGTTGAAGAAGTCCACGAGCTTCTGCGCGGCTTCTTGAGGGAGGTTAAGCTCTTTGAAGATCTTCGAGCCGGCCTCAGAAATGGTAGGATCGAGCTTATGGCCATCGGGTAGCTTCCAAGGCTCGTAAGCTTCTGGCGCGCCAACCTTAACCTCAGTCGTCTTAGTAGATGAATCTTCCGTTTTGGCCGCATTATCTCCAACGGTAAGTGCGTCATTCTTCTGGTCCGTCACCGCTCCCAATCCAGCGCCCAGCGCTGTCGTAGTTGCGCTCGTCGTCGTGGTCGGATCGGTCGTGACTATCGTCTCTTCGTTCGCCATTTGCTTCTCTCATCATCTGAATGTAAGCGTCTGGGCAGGCTCGCATGATATCCGCAAGAAGCTCAAGCCCGACGCTTCGTTGGCCCTTTTGGAAATAGGTGATATACGGATTTGGATCACAAGACTCGTGAAGAATAGCATAGGACTCGAGCTTTGCGTGTATCCAAGCCCGACCTGCCGGTGCGCCCATAATGGATTGGACGACCGAATCGTCCTGCGCAGAGCGAGCTTTTGCAGCCTTGATTGCGCGACGTTGCGCTCGGAGTTCTTCGGAGGAGAGGTAGTCATCCATCAATCATCCTCAACGAGGCTTCTTTGATTCGCTCAGTCCGCTCGGTCCAATCCTTGCCGAAGTATTGGAAGGCTTTCATTTCTTCGTAGATCTTAAGTCGACTGGCTGCGAAGGCAACAACGGCTTCGCGAGGAGAGATTCGATTAACCGCAGAGGACGTCACAGGTCCCCATTCACCATCGACGACAAGGCCGAGCGAGTGCTGAAGGATCTTAATGGCCTCGAATGTTCCTTCGTTCACTGAGGCGTCGAAGAACGAAAGGTCAAGGCCAGCAGGAAGGCGTGGACAATGACGAAGCCAATACCAGTTAAAGTAGATCTGCTGGCCTTCGTCGAGGGAGATATTTCGGACAAATTGAACATGCTCGCCATGGACCTTGCGGAAATGATCGTATTCGCGCTGGATTATCCCACACATGGTAGCACCACCTGTGTCGTGTGGAGAGTTAGAGAAGCATCGCGAAGATGACCAGTCCGCAGGATGATGGTACCAATCGCCGTTTTCTTCGCGGAGGATGAGAGGCCAGCAAAGATCGAATCGAGTCATGCAGCCGCCCCCATCGACGGGCCAGTACGACCCATCATTGCGTCAAGCGCTGATTGGCCCTGACCAATTTGGATCTGCGAAGCGTCAAGGCCGGCCTTAGCGAGTCCTGGCGCGGACTCTACCGCTTGCTGCTTCGCTTGTTGTTGCTGGCGCTGAGCGCGGATTTGAGCAACTTCTTGATCAGATCGCATAAGGCGAGGATCATTGTTGATCAGGAAGTTATAGCGATCAATCGCGAAGTCGATGTTGATCTTGTCCACTGCCGCAGGATCCATTGGGCCAAGAGCCTCGACGAACTTAAGAATTCCTTCAATCCCTGCGGTTTGTGCGGCTTGCTGCGCGAGGGAGAGCATCGAGATGTATTGGACGTTCAGCTCTTGGCCTTGGATCTCGGCGGGTGCAGGAGGGAGTATACCTGCGCGAGCAGCAATGCCGAAGGTTCGATCGATGGCTCGACTAAGGAGTTCAAGTTGTAGGCGGTGGATGACTGGACCAAGCATGATAAACGACTCAGCTCGGCGAACGTTAATCTCTTGTGCGGTGACGTTTGATCGGGTTTGGTATTGGGAGATTGTCTGGAAGAGGTCATTGTAAAAGATCTGCTTTGTGCGTCCACGGATAAGCTCAAGGTTCTCGTTCATCGCACCAAGCTCGATACGATGATCGTAAATACTCCTCATTCCTCCACCAGTGCTGCTCAAGAGTCCTGCAATAAAGGTAACGCCCCCAGGGATAAGTGCAGCTGGTTGGTTCTTTAGCTGGAGGTCGGCTTGGAGAGGCGGGTTTACTTGCTTGTCTATTCCTTGGGCTTGGCGTCGGACTTGGAGCTGGAGCTGCTTACAGTCAGGTAAGGCGTCCATCGCCGGACTACGACCGTACGCATCATTAGCGACTGTATCCCATCGAGGAGTGATGTGCGGAGCTTCGTAAAATCCTCGTCGCTCAAGAAGTCCGGGGGCAAAGGAACTTCCGCCCTGAGGACTAGCTGATCCTCCCCACTCCCAATACACCTCTCTATACTTAAAGTTGCTCGGAACCCCGTACTTTCGCGACTCGTAGTTTGGTTCAATTGCATGAGCTACGATTACCTCTCGAGTGAGGCCGGAGCCTTGGTTACGGTATAGGGAGGCGACGGACGGACTTACGTTCTCAAGCCCCCATCGCTCCACCACTTGCTGGACGGTGTAGGTAAACTCCCTGTAGAACACGTCCACCATATTAAGCTGAGCGTTGACGTCCGCGTAGAACTCGCCGTAGCAGGGGTTGACGCAATTGATGACATTGCGAAAGTCCTCGTAGATAAGCATCGAGCCGGTGCCGAAGATGACAAGGTCGAAGTAGAGGATTGCGAGGGATTGATAAAAGTTAGATTCTTGGAAGATCTGAAAGAGAATTTCTTCGACAAGCCGGAGCCAAATCGCTACAGGGGAAGTTCCAGTTGAGTTGGTTCGACCAAAGGCGAGGCGGAACCAGGGAGCGGTAGGGTTGGAGACTCCATACATAATTCCAGCAGCAAGATTTCTGGCGGCGATGGTTGGAGTTGAATCGAGTATATGTTGATTGATCGGACTCCCACGGCCCATCTGATTAGGAGTGATGAGCCACTTGTAACGTCGGGGCAAGAAGAAGTCTGCAAGCTCTCGTCCATGGACCCACCAGGAATAGCGGTTAATTCGAAGGCCTAAAAGGCGTTGCTCAATGTGGCGACGAAGGGCAAGCTCGAAGTCATCAGGAATTCTGAGGCCAAAAGCTTTGGCTTGCTCTTGCGTGCCGAAGTTGATGACGTTACCGGCTGCCACCCGAAACTCCTAAAGAATCTCCGAAGTCTTTCTCGAGCTTCGCTCGAGTGTCTTTCTCGTCTGACGGGATAGGTTCAGCGAGTTTGTTCTTCATCTGGCCGAAAACTGATCGACCACGAGACTGCACGTCAATCGGAAGATTCCGCGTCTCGCCAGCAAAGCGTTCGTCGAACGAAGGCACACGACCAAGTTTCTCCATCTGGGCAAGAGCCATCCAAAGGTCGGTCTCGGATGGCTGGGCGGAAGATCGACGGGAATCTTTTGGGACAGTAGGCATTACCAGACTTGGCCTTCTTTAACACAACCAGCGGCTGAGACGGCATCTTCGGTGAACAAGGCTAAGGCCACGCAAGCACAGCAAAGGCCAAGGACGACAAGAACGACAAAGAGTGCGATTACCATACCTTGCCTCCCAAGGGACTCTCGCAGCCTCGCTTGGAGTCGTCTTTCGGCTTCAGCTGCTTTGGCGCGCGAAGGTCGAGATCAGCCATCCGGCGGTGCCAAGCGTCAACGAGAGGTTGGCCAGCAGAGGCGAGATCGAGGGCGGATTTGGCTTGGTCGAGAGGTTGGGTCATTGAAAGAATCTCCGACAGTATTCTTCGTAAGTGATCCGCTTCGGGCCCCTACGAAACTTGAGGGTTTTGAGGATTGAGTTGATCTGAGCGTAAAGCTTCCACATGGCTATTGTCCTAAAAGGGTCTTCATGCCGGTGTTCGTCGGGTTGGTCTGGCCAAGGATCGTTGAGCTAAAGCCTTGAAGAGGAGCGACTTGAGCGCCTGAGCGCTGGGCTCCTTGAGAAGGGGCTTGGCTGCCGAGGAGTGGAGGATTCGCCGGGGGTAGAGGAGCCTGCGGGGTCGGAGGAGTTGGCATGGAGATCACGATAAACCTCCTAGGCCGCCCGAGTCGAGAGGAAGGCAAGTCTCTCGCTCAGGCTCTAGGCCGCGAATGCTATGCTGATGCTGCATTTGCACTCCTTGATCTGTTGGAGGGATCAAGGTCTCGAGCCGACCTCCTAAGGCCACCTCCGGACTCGGTCGAGGATCGCTGGTGGAGACGTCGGAGGCCACGCGCCAGGATTCGTTTCTCCGCAGGGTTCAATCGCTCAGGCTGGCGCTTGAGGGCCCCAGCGAATAGCCTTTTGAAGTTTCGATCGAACGCGCCTGGATCGGCAAGCTCGCGGAGATAATACGCTATGGCCCTTGGGTTATCCCCGAAGGCTCGGTTAGCGTAAGCGACGATGACGTCATCTATCATGAAAGCTCCATCGGATTGTAATCGTTCTTCGAAAGAAACTCGTATGGATGGTATTCAGATTGCGAAGGCTCCTGCACGGGATAGCCGCCGAAACGAACAGGCTTGGGCTCAATTGGGAAAGCGAAAGTCGTGGCCAACGCGTCTATGTCGTCAGGGCTGGGCTTACCCTCACGCATCATAACCTCCTTCGAGGTCAGGATGATTTCGTCTTTCGGATTAAACGTGTAGGTGATCGAGAGAAGCTGCTGACGAATCTCGGGCTCATTAGGCAACGCCCCGGATCGCATCCAAGCGCGAAGGCTCCCGTACATCTCCGCGCGTTTATTCGCGTAGGCTTCGCCTTGAGTATCATGCTCGGAGAACTTCGAAGGCTTGCCGCCGAACTGAACGTCAAAGCAATGCAGCTGCATATGGCGGACTTGGTCGACCACCCCGCCGCCAACGCCACCTCCATCGATTAGGATTCCATCAGCTCGGAGGTCGCGAGAGGCTTCGGAGATCTTCTGAGCCAGATCCACTGTGCTGATACCTTGGAAACGCTGCCGGGAGATAGATCGAGCGTCTCGGCCACGGCGGGGGAAGATGACGCTAAAATTGGTACCAAATCGTGCGACATCCACTCCAAGCGCAAGAGCGCCGAACGGCTCGACTTCTCGCTGCATTGCTTCGTCAACTTCTCTCGCATTGAAGAACTCCATCTCGCCTTGCGCCGGGGGCTGACCGAGGACTCGGATTTTCACAAAGTCCGAATCGATCCCGTAATGCGCGATCCACTGGGCGATCTGGGCTTTGTTCGTGAAGCTTACTTCTCGAGAGTCCACGCATCGCGTGCGCCAAAAGGTCTGCGATTCGTCGAAGCAAGCGCGGAATCGGCCAGTGCCGCGGGTTATATTCCCAAAGATCGCCCAGATGATCTCCGTGTCCGCGTCAGTCAGCGCGCCTTCGGACACGTCGAAGATGATATCCGGAATCGCCGAGGCTTCGTCGAAGATCAGAAGAATCCGCTTGCCTTGGTTATGCAAGCCTTGGAATGCTTCGGTGTTGCGCTCGCTCCATGGGATCTGATCGATCCGCCAGGTCCGTTCGAGATCGCGATTCGCCGGCAAGAGCGCGGTTGGCGTCAGCCGAAAGAGGTCCTTCGCGATGAATAGGTTATACCACTTCCCAAGCTCCGCCCAAGTTTTCGTCCGGAGCTGGTTCTCTGTGTTCGCCGTGACGACGCCTTTGGTGTCAGGTATCGTCGACATGGCCCAAAGGATCAACCAGCTAACGCAAGCGGACTTGCCTACCCCATGGCCGGAGCCTGTCGCTTGACGAATGGCCATACCAAGAGGCAGTCCGTCGCGGATGTCTTCGAGGAGTTTCGTTTGCCAAGGCTCAGGGCCGAGCGCACGAAGAGCCGAAGAGTTCCACGGGAACGCCCAGAGGACGAAGGCCAGGGGATCGGATTCGAGGGAAACGAGGGATTCTTCGATCGTCAAGGCAAAAGAGTCCCTGAAGTAGGCCACAATTGGTCTTGCGCTCTTCGTGCTGAGGCCTCTGCTTCGTTTTCAGCAAAACACCCTGGCTGACCTTTCCTAGGATTATTACAGCCTTGATTGACAAACTCTTTATGCGCGCGTTTGCATATAGAACATATTGACATTAGAATCTCCTCAAAGAGCGAGCCATCCAACCCCATAGATATACATGTCCGCGAAGGCTCTAACGATCTCGTCTTTCATAGCCGCAAAGTGGTCGTTGACAATCTCGCCCCAAGCCAAAAGCATTTCTGGCGCTAAATCGGCCTCGGTGCTAAGGCTCACGTTGTCGAGGGAAACGATTGTAGTCATCCCCGCCTCACGAAATCAACCACTTTCCCCGCCGCGCGAGCCTCGTCAAGCCCGACAAGTCGCTTCTTCGCTTGCTCCATTCGAGACTTAAGATCGAGATTGATGTTCACCTGCACGCTTTGCTTGCCAAGCCCGGTGCGATCGGACGAGTCGGCGCTAAGCGCGATGAGATCTTTGATGGAGAACTTATCCGGCTCGGCCTCGATCAGCTCGAGGAGTTCCTCGTCAGCGAGAGTCCGAAGCCGCCGTTTGAGCAGAATCGCGTACTCAACCTCGGAGATAATCTCCTCGGAGCTTTCCTTCTCGTATTGCGCCACAAGCTCCGCGTTCGCCGGCGACCCGAGCCAATTGCGGATAGTCGCCGGCGTCCGATTGACAAGCGCCGCGATCTCCGGCGGCTTCATTCCCTTCGCGTATAGCCTCGCCACGAGGTGATGGACCTCACGAATCTTCGCCACAGCGCCCTTCGGCCTGCCGCGAGGACGGACTTCAGCTTCGGTCAGAGATCTAATCTCCATTGTCCTTAATCCAAAAGAAGGCCAGGATCGCTAACGAGACCACAAGGCCTTCGATGATCCCTAGCTGTATCGGCGTCATCTCGTCTTCCCTCTTCCCCGATCGAATTTCCATCTTCCACCAAAAGTTTCCACAACAGATTCGGCTCCGCCATGTCCTTAATCATCGCCTCTCGAATCGAAATCCCGCCTTTGATCGGGAACCGATGCACGATCCACTTCTTCCCGTCCTTATTCCGCTTGCGCGGCTCGACGCACTTCGCGTGGAACGCTTTCATCCCTCACCTTCCTCTCGGCTTTCGCCGCCGCGCTCTGCGCTTGACTCGCGACGGCCTTCTTGCGAAGCCAATCCTCGTCCTTCCGACCAATCTCGACCCGCATAGATTCCTCCTATTCTCCCTTATCTTACCATATTTATATTTTTTGTCAAGATGGTTCCCACCAGGGCTAACCTCGGCTTTTAGGGTTATTATTTTATATGGGGTTATATTTTGCGCCCAACACCCCTGGCCTGGCCTGGCTTGTCGCTTTTAGCCCCCGGGTGGCCCGAAGGCTCTCCCTAAGCCCTTGAGCGAGCTAGCGAATCTCCGATGGCCTGAGTCAAATGGCCGCAGCAAGTTAGGCTTGTTCGATAAACCATTCGAGCGCATTTTCGATCCGATCGGAACTAGTATCGGAGGGATCAATGAAACTAGCGCTCAATACTATCGCCGTACTCGGCGCAATCGTCGTCATGTGGATCGCTGGCGCGCGGATCGGCCAGTGGGAGCGGGCGCACGGCTATCCATTCGGGCAAATGTGCAACAGCGTGTTCACTGGTTGGGTCAACACTTGCCCGTAAGCATCGCCGAGGATAGCGCGCAATCAGCAATTCCCCAAGCGAGCATCAGGGTATCACGCCTTGCCCTGATGCTCCCTGGTAATCCCTGGTTCTGCCCTGGTAGGTCCCTGGTTTCTCTGGTTTCTCTCATTTCCTGTAAAAGCCCCAAAGTGCACCGGTACGTGCCGGTAATGCCTCAGGACTACAAACTATCACTTCTAAAAAAAAAAAAAATTCGAGAGAGAGAGAAGAGAGACACGAGCAAGCTCAGACGTCTCATCTCTCCCCCTAGCACCTTTAGCCCTTTAAGGGAAATCAGGGAAATGAGGGAAAATCAGGGATGCACCAGGGGAAATGAGGGATAGGGAGGGGGAAGATTGAGTAAGCGTGGGTTGAGGTAGCGTCAGTTGGGTGAGCTAACGCCAACTTGAGCGCGAGAATTGATTGAGGTAGCGTCAGTCATGCGAACGATTGAGGTAGCGTCAGCTGGACGGAGAGTTCACGTTCTGTTCACTGTGGTCATATGTCGCATTGCGCCAGCGCCGGAAAGAGAGTAGGATTGAGCGGTGAAGATGGAGGATTGAGCGATGTGGTTCAGGACGTGTCAGGCTTGCGGGCAAACGCAGACAGGGAGCAAGCCGAAGGATAGCGATGCTTGGCGAAACGTCCAATGCAGAAAGTGCAAGAGCGAAGCGTTGGATTACGGATCGGAGAGTGATCCGAGGGAGCCGAGCGAGGATTACACGGCAGATTAGCAGTCAGAGGGGAGTTAGCGCTCCCCTCTTGCGGCTAATCAAGGCCGGAATGGAGGTAAGGATGACGCAAGGTGAGGCTAACATCGTAAGAAATCTCCGAGCGCAATGCGGTGAGGCTATCGCTAAGTACTCAGATGAAGCCATCGCTAAGGCTTGGCGGGAATTCAGCTGCAGCGATGAATACCCTGATATGGAGAAGTTCCCGCTTTGGATTGAGGAGGGCTGAGTGATGATCGGATTAACCCAAGCGCAATACGCCGCGCTAGCCGCAGAGCTTGACGACGAACTTGCCGCGATTAACGATCTCGCACGGCATGAGGCAAGCGACGAAGAGGTCGAGGCATGGGAAAGGTGGATGAGGGCTAGCAGAGAGTGGAGGTAGCGTCAGGCCCTACCTAAAGGATTGTGTATGATCACGCTCAAAGATGCTAAGGATAAAGCCTTACGATATCGCAACAACAAGCGTAGCAAAGATGTTGTGCAGATGCGAGTTAGAATTCCACATGACTTGTACGACGCGTTGGTCAAAACAAGCGAAGCTGAAGCGCGAAGCCTACACTCAGAGATACTTATGAGGTTGTATCAATCGTACGTGGAGGCGGAGAGATGATTAGCTACCATAAGCTCGGCGGGATCAGATGGATCACCGTAGGACGGTTAGGGAAGGCTTGGGTTAGGCTGGCTTGGTATCGAAAGGGCAAGCCTAAGCCAAGCGCGACTAACGTCGTGAGGCTGGAAAGGAAAGTCGGATGAACGACGGAGAGCTACGGCTACGCGTCCCGGAAGACATGATGAAGAAGCTACACGCGTCGATCCGGAAGTCCCTACGGAGCATCCCTTCGGAGGTTGTCTGGAGATTAAGAGAGAGTTTTGAGCGAGAGGAAAAACGAGATGAAATGGATCAAGGCTGAGTTATCAAGCGTAAAGTCCGAGGCTTGGTATCTCGTCTATGATAACGACGATGGCTGGCGCGACTTCCATCTGCATGTCTTGAGCGGTTATCGAGTCGCGTATAACCTTAGACCTGGAATCATCCTAGGTCGGCCGTTATGGATCGCGGAGATAACTGATCCATGTGGCGAAGCGCCACAAAGCGCCACAAAATAGCCGTATCATTCCATCAGGCGTTGTGCCATACTCCGGATTGTCGCAACGCCTGAAAGGAAAGAGGCAATGATCTTCAACATCGGTGTCAAAGGCACGAAAGAGACTATCGAGATCGATTCGGGATTGATCCCCGATGATATCTCGAACTACGTCTACCAGAAGGGCCTCGAAGCCCTTATCGGCAGAGGCCGGACCAAGCTCGGCAAGGTCGCGGATTACAAGTCCGTCGACGCTTTCGTCGCGGAAGCTACAGCTATCGCGATGAAGCAATACGATGAAATGAAGGCTGGCAAGACCCGCATGGTTGGCGGAACTAAGAAGGCCAAAGGCGCGGACGCAGCGGTGCAGACGGAAATGCTCCGTATCGCCAAGCTTTACGCGAAGGACCAAGTTCGCGCCGCGGGAAATATCAAGGTAAGCAAAGTCTCCGCGGCGGAATGGACTCGGGCTGCGAAGGCTTATATCGAGCAGGACTCGGAGTATTTCCGTAAGGTCGCCGAGGCTAACCTTTCGGCAGCGAAGGAAGTCAAGCCCACGGCGGAGGTTGATCTTTCCTTTATCAAGGAAGACCCGAAGGCAATCGCTAGGGCGAAAGCTGCAGCGGACAAGAAGGCTTCTGCGAAGTCTGCCGAAGCTAAGGGCAAGACTCCCCCTCCCGCTAAGAAAGGCAAGGCTCAGCCTCACGCTAACCACTAAGCGAATCGGGGAGGGGGCAACCTCTCCCCAAAGGAGGAGGCATGCTAACTCGAAACGAGCTAACTAAGATCGGGCTAATCGTTCTCGGCGCCTTGCTTATCGCAGGGCTTATCTACCTCAACGCATAAGGTGTACGTGACATGAACACAATCGAACACACTTCTAACGCACTAGTGACCTTGGAGAATAGCGAAATGATCAGAGAGTTTGCAACGAAGTTCTCTAACATGATCGTTGAAGCTTCTGATCTGGCCAGAGAAGTCCACGCGCTACGGGATAATATGAAGCTTCTTAGCGACCAACTCGCTGTCGCTAATGATGCTGCAGCTAAGGCCATCGAAGATCGAAACGTGGCTTATCGTGATCGGGATCGAGCGAACGAACTCCGCGAACAAGCCGATCATGCTTACGCGCAAGTTAACGCGCAGCGGATGCAAGCCGAGCGGGACCTTACGGACGTGCGGGCGTACTTGTTATCCGCAGAGGCAGTTTGGAAAGCCAATGAGGGCAAACTAGCCGACGCAATCGCCGAGGCCGAACTCTACAAGGGCGAAGCCGAACGACTCACGAAGAACTGGGACGATGCGATAGCGCAAGGAAACCTCAAGGCCGAAGGAGTTAGGGCAGAGAAGGATGCGCTCATTGCCAGCTTACGCTTAGAGGTTTTAGCGCTGAAAGAGGACACGACTTCCGCTCAGGAAATACTCAACGTAAGCGAACAAGATTGCCTCATGCTTCGTAGGATAATAGCCGAGGCAAAGCTCGCTAGCGAAGGCGTTCGGGCAGTGCTTGAAGGCACATTGGCGGCCGAATAAGCGATAAGAATTGACTTGACATCGGTCCTCCATTGTGCGATAATATCCCCGTCGCAATGGAGGACTAACCATGTCTAAGCGAAACAAAGCGAGAAAACAAGAGTTGATAAGATCAATGAAAGGCCTTGAGATACTAACCGAGCCAGATAAGCTAAAGCCAGGGGGAATAACACGGGTTGTTCCGCCTCGCCCTTGGTGGAACACCATCTCGTTTGGGCTAACCTGTGGGATAATCGCTGGCCTTATCTACCTCGTTTAACTTCTCGGCCTGATCGAGTGGCGAAAGTTGCCCGATCGGGTCGATTTTGCTTGACGAAGTGGCGGAATTGTGCTATATTGGTGAAAATGGAGGATTGAATATGAGCGACTTAAGACTTCCAACGCAAATGAGAGTTTGGACGGATAGTACTGGACACACCACTGTGTTCCTAGCAGGCGATAATCCACAACCAGACGGATCAGTTCTCTATCAAAATGCTAAAAATGAAACATGTGAGGTAGAGATATGCATCGATCCAGACCATAAGGCAGCATGGCCATGAGCATCGAATCCTTCGCCCCGATCCCTGAACGACTCCGACTTGCTCCTTCCGGCGATGGCATCCGCGAGGGCTTACCGCAAGACTTCCTCGACAAGCTCCGCGCGATAGTCGCGGAGGAAGTCAGGATGGCCTTGCTTGAAGAGGCAACGCATCGACCCGAGACGGTCATCGCGCGGATTATCCGTGGCTTCACGCTGGAGCAAATCACTTCGCTATGCAAAGCCATGGGCGATCAATCGCTTCGGGACCGGTTAGTTAATTGGGCCGTGAGCCATCTTGACGGAACGCCTTTACCGGAAGATAAGCGGAGAGTGATATGAACAAGTGGGCAGATGCTTACGGCTCCTCATGGTTCCTTCATTACGATGGCCGACCACCTCTCGACGATGACAATGATTACTACTGGAGCGGCAGCGAATGGGTACGTGGAGACGATGACGAGGGAGAGCGATATGAAGGTTCGAATAACCGCAATTTACGAAGTCGAGCTTGAGGCCGACAATATTGATGAGGCCAGAGAATATCTAATTAACGATCCAGAATATTGGCATGATGCCCCGATAAAGATCAAAATTGAAGAGATAACCTAATGGACCTCCCTGATCCTCCCGAAGGCTGGTTTCTCAAAGCTTTAATCATCAACGAAAGAGATAATCCTCCGGTTGGCGAAGCTCAAGGGATTTGGATGGTTCACCTGCGCGGCGATGGCGAGTACGTCTACGGCTACGGAGCTAGCGCGATATACGCCATTCTCGACGCGATCAAGCGAATCGACGAGGGCGACGCTTTCGAAGATCTTTCAGGAATGCAACCCACGAGGATCGATCTCGTAGAAGCGCTTGGGATTACGCCCAAGAAGCAAAGAATTGGAGGTTTCTAATGTACGATTTTGCATGGTTTCTAGTTGTAGCTGGCCTTTCTATGTTCATCGGTTATCATCTCGGATATGCTAATGGCATGCATGATGCAATGGTTGATATGATTAAACGTTTTGGAGTATAATCCTAATGCGAACCTTATGGCTAATCGCGATAGCCCTCGTCTTCTCCTTGATACTAGCGTTAACCTTAAAGCCAGCTCATCCACAAAACTACGCGCCAGGATTTCCACGTTGCGGCGTCACAAGCGACTACTACGGGCGCAGTCGCTTGTACGGCTGCGACGAGTACGGACCCTTCGCTCCTCGACCGTCGCTTCACCCGAACTATCAAGGTTATCGTGGAAATAACTACCCATTCGCTCAAGGCTGGCCACGACAACCATCGCCGAGGCATTTCGACTATCGTGGCAATCCGATGCACCCTGGCGATGCTTACTTTTGGGAGTGGCAATGACAACTTGTAAAGATTGTAAGTTTTACCGCCCGGAAGGCACTTACGGTTTCTGCGTGCGTTGGACATATGGGTACCACCAGCCGCGACCGGTAGGTAATGAGATTATCGTCGAAAACGACGAAGGGTGGGGAGCCATAATGGGACCTGACTTCGGTTGTGTACTTGGAGAAGCCAAATGACCTCACCATGGGCAGAAGGCGACAAAGAGGATGTCAAATGGAACGTCGAACAAACTCAGATTGCGATGGAGATAGTAGAGTTATTAAAAGCGAAGGGTTTATGCACAGCTGATATGGTATCGCTTCTTGTACGATTAACCGGCAGCTTGGTATTATCCACTATAAGACCCAATAAACTAGAATTGGTACGAGAGGAAGTTATTAAAGCATTACGGAGATACCTAACGCCATGACAATCCGACTTCCCTACGAAACCCGCGCCGGCAATCTCTCTGAAGGCGATACCTTCGCGCAGCTTATCGAGTACCTTCGGCTTGCGCAAGAAGCCGCGGCAACGATTGGGCACTACAAGAAAGCCAACGATGATAACCTCCGCGGGCAAGGCTTTCTTGCGATCGCGGAAATGCTCGGACAAGTCTGTGTTAGCGTGACCGATCTTGCGACACGCGGGCTGAGGCAATGATGGAAGATAACCTTACTCGTGAAGGCGCAAATAAGCTCCTCGAGATCGTCAAGGCCAACTCGCCATATACTGACAAGGCCAATTTCCGCGTGCAAGCCGACGTTGGCGGCTACGTTATCCGTTCCGATCTCTTTCGCGGACTTCCGAAGCCGAACGGGAAGGAGATTAAACATGAAGGAGAAGGTGATGACGATACACGATGCTGAGCCCGGCGATATCTACGTGGACGACAGTGGAAAGATTTGGCGGTGCATCTCGATCTGCCCCGAGCCGACCGTCAAGTTCGTGGAGATCGAGCAAACGCAAGGTGCTCAAGCACGCCTAAGCCGCGATGGTGGCGTCAGCGGCTTGATGTGGAAAGGCTGGAGGCGCATCTGGCGCAAGGGAGAATTAACATGATGGAGATGACCGAGCGAGAATGGCCGCGGATTGGGCGATGGATGAGTGGGCAACCAATCATCGGAGAAGTCGGACTGATCGAGCCGCCTGACCGTCACCCATGGTGCAGCTATGTTGTGCTGCCACAATCGGCCGTGCTTCCACAACTTAGCACGTTGGTGATGTTTCGATGGGAATGATCGTCTGTCAATTCTGCGGCAATACTGGCCTCAGGCCAATCGAACGCGGAGGCGCGACAGTGCTTAGGCGCTGTGAGTGTCAGACGCCTACTGTAACAATTCCTCGCGTCGAGTATGATGGCCTTCGTGCGGCAACGATCGAGCGGTGTGCGCAAATAGCAGAATCATACGAAGTAATGACAGCTCGGTTAATTGCCAAAGATATCCGCGCACTCAAGGAGGAACGCAGTTGGTAGAACCAACCGACGAACAATCTTCGATCCTTTCCTGCACCGATTCTAGCGCTAATCTACAGATCGTAGCCTTCGCAGGAACAGGCAAAACCGCCACTTTGCGGATGCTAGCGGAGAAACTCAATGGCCCAATCCTCTATTGCGCGTTTAACAAGCGAATCATCGAAGAAGCCGAAGAACTCAAGGACTTCCCAGGTGAGTGTCGAACTCTTAATTCCATCGGTCACCGAGTATGGGGAAAGACTATTCCAGGAAGGATTACGATCGATGCCAAAAAGACCTACAACATCTTCAAAGAAGTCATCAAAAGCTATCGAGGCGAAGACTCTCGCGCCCTCTGGGACTCTTACGGCGAGATTGCCGAAGCAGTTAGCCTTGCTAAGGCGGCAGGATATATCCCGACAGCAGTTCATAAGCAAGGCAAACGATTGGTTGGAGAAGAATTTTGGGGCCAAACTGACTGCACCGCCTTACTCCAACGGGAGGTCGTTAACAGCATCTTGGCGTTGTCAATACGCGCCGCCTACGAAGGAGGTTGCGATTTTGACGATCAGCTTTACATGCCCGTCTTATTCGGTGGGAGTTTCCCCCGCTTCCCCATAGTGATGGTAGACGAAGAGCAAGACCTTAACGCGGTTAACCACGAGATGGTAAGGAAGCTAACGCGAAGCGGGAGGCTTATCAGTGTCGGAGATCCCTTTCAGAGCATCTATGGGTTTAGAGGGGCTGTCCAAGATGGAATGGAGCGAAACCACAAGCGCTTTGACATGGAAAGTCGAACCCTTTCCGTCTCCTTCCGCTGTCCTTCCGAGGTCGTCCTCAACGCCCGCTGGCGAGTGCCGGAGTTCAAGTGGTGGCGTAGCGGAGGAAGGGTTGAGCAACTACACCAACTGGTTAGTGCTAGCATACCAGATGGAAGTGCCATCATCTGCCGGAATAATGCTCCCTTATTCAAGCAGGCGCTCGCTCTCTTATCTGTGGGGCGGCCTTGTCGAGTGGCAGGCTCAGATATTGGACCAAAATTGGTTAACCAGCTTAAACGTCTCGGGGAAAGTTCTCTTTCGCGATCCGCAGTTCTCGGCGCTATCGACACCTGGGCAGAAGCAAAAGCTGGAAGCCGCCAAACGGCAGATTTCGCAGACTGTATGCGAGTCTTCGCCGGCGCCTCGCGGACCCTTTCGGAAGCTATTGCGCGCGCTGAGTTCGTGCTTAAGCAAGACGGACCGATAACGCTAATCACAGGCCATAAGGCCAAGGGCCTTGAGTGGGAAACGGTTTATCACCTCGATCCTTGGCTTATCGGTGTAACCGAGCAGGAGGAGAACCTGCGGTATGTCATTCAGACCCGCGCGAAGGAGAATTACTTTGAGATCGACTCAAAGGCCATTGCCTGATTGGCGTGATCCGAATATGGAAGTTTGGGCTCTTGCCGGATGGCTCATCGAAGGTGCCTGTTCGCCAGAGTTTATGAACTACGCAGCGAAGGAATCATTCGACTATTCTAATCCAGAATGCCCTTCCTGGCGCAACGATCCGACATACGATATAAGGAGGAAGAAATGAGGAATTGGATAAGGCGGTGGCTTGGGATAGAGGAACTAAGGCTTAACCTATTTTACGTGCGAAAGGAAATACAGAAGGACTATCGTGTCACTCAACAAGCTCTCGGGCGAATTGTAGCTAAGCTTGATCCAGACTATAACAAGTCCGAGTCCGATCCTTCCCGCAAGGCCGAATCCGACCGTCTTGGCGAAGAAGTCATCAAGCGCCTCGAAGCTGAAGATTGGGCTCGAAGGCACACAACGGGAGAAGCTTAATGCCACTCCCACTCGATAAAGCCCACTACGCAGATTGCTACGAAATCTTCGATCGAGCAATGGCGTCAACTCGGGGCGTTCAAAGGAAATTCCAAGATAAAGAATCAGCGAACATATTTCGCCAGAGACTCCATAAGGCTCGCGCGTTGGATCGAGAGTTATCTCGTCGAGTCTACCAAGCAACGACAGACCATCCCTTATGGGGATCGAGTCAGTACTCGGTGATTGTATGCCGATTGATTTACGACGAAAAGAGAGATATCTGGCTTTGTCGTTTGGAGAAGAATGAGATTGATCCATCGGATATTGAGGACTTGGAGGTTGTTATTGAAAGCCGTGAAAAAGAACAGTTGCTTGATGATCTTAATGCAATCACAGATTGGTATGGATTCATTAAAGCCGGAAAAGAAAACGTCAAGCTTGGGCGGCTAAGCTTCGAAGAGGTTAAGGGAATCGCAGCAACGTTCCCACCAGATTGTAATTTCCAAGAGGATTGGGAAACAGATGAGAATAATACTGTCGAAAGACGGGGTGAGTAGAGAAATCGAAACACCCTTCGCTATGTGCTGTGACATGAAAGAGCTCGACGCACTTATTCGTGAGCTAGAATCCATGCGCAGATACATGGACCCATGCACCTTTGGATGGTTTAAGGTTGATCTATCCCATCCATCCAGTGGACCACCAAACACGCCACCAAGGAAATGGATAGAGTGACCCCGGACCAAATCTGGACGCGAGCAAAGCTTGACGAAGTAGGCATCGCGTTCAAGTGCGACAGCACGCTTGAGCAGCAGCTTCTCGACTATCGTAAGGGCAAGGACGAGCTATTCGGATTCTACATCTTCCGCCGCGGCGAGGAGGTTTGGATCGTGAAAGCGAAGAACTTAAGCGTAGTTAGGACTGACGGCGACTATGCTCCAATGGAGGACTAAAATGGCTGATTGGGCTCTAGCTTTCTTCTTCTGTTGTGCTGGTATCTCCCTTCTTCTGGTTGCGATTAGTTTTTCCTACGGAGTCTTGAGATGAAGCGCTTTATGCTATTTATGGGTGCCACTTACTATCCAGGCGGAGGCTGGGATGACTTCGCTGGATGGTTCGATACTTACAAGGAAGCCGTAGATCACTTTAAGGAAAAACAAACCGCCGAGTGGTTTCACGTGATCGACACCAACACAGGGGAGCCCTACAGTGAGTAAACAACTCGAAGTTCTAATTGAAGTAGGCGAAACTACTGAGGCGCACTACTATCCGCTAGATACTACTTGGTCAACTAATGGTCAATTTCTGCGCTTGATTGCAGCAAATCGAGTTGATGATATCGCTTTCTACATGACTTCCCGAGTGATCTGCATCCGACCTACGGAGGTGGAGGATGAACGATCCGATTCTTGAAACTCTCAACCGAGCTGCGGAAGAACTAACGCCTTCTGACATCGACTCGATAATCGCTTATATGCGCAAGCAACGAGCGAACTTCGAAGCTGGGGTGAAACCGAAGAAGGAAACGGTGGATTTAGTCCAAGCTTTGCAGATCAAGAAGAACGTCGAGCGTGTGGGGAGGTTCTAATGGACTTAGTAAGTGTTAAAATCGACAACGATAAATTAGATTACTTATTGGCTTTTATAGTACATCTTACCGAAGGCCCACAAGAAGCGGTAGGTTTGATGCAAGTAGCAATTTGCGAACTTGCAAAGAAGGATGGAATAGATCTAAAATCTGTTGCTAATAGCGTCCGATATGGAATTGAGAATTACGAAGCGAGGGTTAAGCAATGAGAGATCCCTCAACCTACCGCTCCGAGCGCCGCAACGCTTGCCTTCGCCCAAAGCTTTTCCTGCAAGAAGTCTGGAGTCCAAAATGGTACTTTCAAGGCTCGACGAAAGCCAAAGCGCACGAAGCGAAGGTGAGATACATCCCGTCCAAGGCGAAGGAGCAAATGAAGCAGTATCGTCGTGCTTTCTTGAAGGCACAAAAATACAGTATGCGTGGGATAGTACGAGCCTAGGCTCGCTCAAGACCTGTCCACGCTACTACCAATATACCATGATCGACAACTACCAGCGGAAATCTGACGCAATCCACCTCCGCTGGGGCCAAGAATGCGGAAAGGCAATCGACGATTACACAATTTCCAAAGCTAAAGGAGTGGATCATGACAATGCGATCTTCAACTCCGTTCGAGCTCTTGTGGAAAGAATCTGCGATTGGACACCGGAGCCAACCACTAAGTCAGAGGAAGTTAAGTCGAAGGAAAACCTCGTCCGAACGGTTGTATGGTACCTGGATCATTATGAAAATGATGCAGCAGAGGTCGTTACGTTGGCGAATGGAAAGCCAGCTGTAGAGTTGAGCTTTCGATTCGAGTTTGAGTTTGGGCCGGAATATGTAAGATTCGATTATACCCCTCAACCTTACCTCCTCTGCGGCCATCTCGATAAAGTCGTTAACTTCTCCGGCGATCTCTTCGTGATGGACCACAAGACCACGACTGGAACCCTAGGGAGTTATTACTTCGATCAGTACAACCCTCACAACCAAATGTCTTGTTACACGCTTGCGTCGCAGATGATCATGAAGTCTCCTATCAAAGGCGTGATTATCGACGGCATCCAAGTCGTCAACCTAGCCGATCCGAACCGGAAGAAAGAACCCTTCTTCCGCCGAGGAATCACCTTTCGCACAAAAGATCAGAATGAGGAATGGCTCGCCGATCTTCGGCGATGGCTTTCTCTAGCCGAGCGCTACGCCGAAGAAGACCATTGGCCGATGAACGACACAAGCTGCTCGATGTATGGCGGTTGTCGATTCCGCGAGGTTTGCTCGAAGTCGCCGCAGGTACGAGAGAAGTGGTTGCAGAGTTCTTTCACACAGGAGAACGAGAGATGGAATCCGTTGAAGCCACGATAAGATACGTTATCCCAATCGATTACAAACTACTAACCCCTAAGCGAGAGACTATCTGTACAGAGAAAGGCCCGAACAACACGATAATTCTAACCGAAGGCCATGTTCAATGGTGGGTGACGGTGGTTATCTTCGGCAAATCCTTCGGGTTTAACCTTGGTGAGGAACGGCCGAATATTGACGAAAGACCTGCAAGATTGATATTGGAGTTTAACCTTGATGCCAAGCCTGAGTGATCATCAGTCAAACGACTTCGTCAAAATCCTCCTTATCGGCGACGCCCAAAGCGGAAAAACCGGATCGCTAACCTCTCTAGTTAAAGCCGGCTACAAACTCCGCATCCTAGACCTTGATAACAAGCTTGACGTGCTCAAGTATTTCGTCCAGCACGAATGCCCAGATAAGCTCTCCTCGATCGAGTTCCGCACGCTACGCGATCGATACGCTATAACCCCCGCAGGCCCGATGGTCCTCGGCACTCCTAAAGCCTTCACCGACGCGACGAAGATGCTCGACCGCTGGAAGTACGGCGACGTAGACCTCGGCAAACCTGAGGCTTGGGGGAAGGATTACATTCTTGTGATCGACTCGCTTTCTCGCTTATGCGACGCGGCTTACGACTGGCGGCTTCCGCTAACGCCCAAAGGCAAAGGTGGCGAAGTAGACACTCGAGCTACCTACGGCGATGCGCAAGACGCAGTGGAGTACATGCTTGCTTCGCTTACCAGCGCGAGCTTTCAAACCAACGTCCTCGTCATCTGCCACGTGGCTTATCTCGAACTCCCTGATGGAACCAAGAAAGGCTTCCCTCAAGGCGTAGGCAAGGCGTTATCGCCGAAGATCCCGCAGTACTTCCCGTCGTCGATCTTATACACAACCAAAGGAGGCAAGCGAAGCATACAGACAGTAAGCACGGCCTTGATTGATCTCGCCAATCCTGCGCCTTTCGCAATGAAGGATTCATATGAGATAAAGACTGGTCTAGCAGACTTCTTCAAGGTTCTACGAGAGCCACCCAAGTGAGAGAGCGATGGTAGACTTCGCTAAGTTACGTATAAGGGCTGAAGAACTCGGCCCTCTCTGCCTCACGTGTAATCAACGACACAAACCAACGGAACCACACATCATGCCTAACTTCTCCTCCATCCTCGACATGCCCTCCTCTGACGTTCGCTTTCCTAAGCTCCCCGTCGGCTCTTACGTCGGAGTCGTTAAGGGAATGCCAAGGTTCGACAAATCCACAAAGAAGCAAACGCCTTTCGTCGAGTTCCAAATCTCCCTCGTTGAGCCTATGGAAGACGTGGATCAAGATGAACTCGCGGACTTCGGACCGCTTGGCGACAAGACCATCCCGATCACCTTCTACTACGAAACCGAAGGAGGCTTCAACCGCTTGAAGACCTTCCTGGACAACGCTGGCGTCGAAGCCGAAGGGACGATCAGACAACAGATCGAGCAAGCGCCAGGGCGAACGATCGTTGTGGAGATTAAGCACACCCCGAGCTCTGATGGCCAGAGCATCTACGCTCAGATCGATGGGACGGCGAAGTACGGCGAATAGTAAACTAACTTAGTGGTAGCAAGCCGGTAGTCCAAGGGCATGAACCTTGGTACTGAATGAACAGAAACCACACGCGGGACGTCCCACCGCGTGACTCTGGGACACCATTAGGATAATCTATGCCAATCATCTCATCTTGGTCCATGTCAGAAGTCTCCCTCACTCGTCCGCTATGGCAACGCCAGCTTCATGGCGAAACAAACCTTGAGAAAACAAATGGAAACAAGCGAACTCCTTGGAATCCGCGGAAAGACCCACGGCGATTTTACCTTGACTGCGGAGATCAGTATGGGCTTAAAGGAATGGATGGAAGAACAACGAAGTTGGAAGAACTTATCGCCCGTGCAGAAAGAAGCGCTGCACATGATCGTCCACAAAATCGCAAGAATCCTCGCGGGAAACGCGGACCACAAGGACCACTGGGACGACATAAGCGGTTACGCAAAGCTGGTGAGTGATCGACTTTGAACATATTTATATGTGGGGAGGCTTGGGGCGCTGAGGAAGCAAAGCAGAAGGTCCCCTTCGTAGGAGGATCAGGATATGAACTTACGAAGATGCTTGCAGAAGCAGGTATCCATCGAGCCGACTGTTTTCTATCTAACGTTTTTAACCTGCATCCTCCTGCTAACGACCTCAGCTTTCTTTGTGGGCCTAAGGATAGGGCAATCCCAGGTTATCCCAAGCTGCTCAAAGGCAACGACAAATCCTTCTCCCACTACACCGGTGACTACGTTCGACAAGACTTCGCGCTAGAACTCGAAAGGCTCTCAGATGAACTTATCGAGGTTGATCCCAACGTGGTTATTGCGCTGGGCAATACTGCGATGTGGGCGCTTACTGGTAAGACGACTATTAGTAAACTCCGAGGAGCGAGTTTACTTTCTACACATTGCGCTAGCGGATTCAAAGTCTTACCGACCTATCATCCGGCTGCAATCCTTCGACAGTGGAACCTTCGTCCTATTGGAGTCGCGGACCTCCAAAAAGCCCTTCGCGAATCCACCCACGGAGACATAATCCGACCGAAGAGAGAAATCTGGATAGAACCAACCTTGGAGGACATCTATGAGTTCGACAGAAGATTTATCCGCGACGCTGATCTCCTTAGCGTCGACATTGAAACTAGCGGACGACACGTTACGTGTCTTGGGATTGCTCCTTCGCCAACGCGGGCCATCGTTATTCCATTCCACGACCGAAAGAAATTGGGAGGAAATTATTGGCCTACTGCGAAGCTTGAGCGAGAGGTCTGGGGGTATATCTGTGAATTGCTTGGTGATCCAAGCAAGAGAAAGTTATTCCAAAACGGACTCTACGACGTAGGATTTCTTTATAGGGCTTACGGAATAAAGGTAGCTGGGGCAGAGGAGGATACAATGCTGCTTCATCACGCTTTGCAGCCAGAGAGCTTGAAGGGATTGGGGTTCTTAGGGAGTGTTTATACGGACGAAGGGAGTTGGAAGGATATGAGGAAGTTCAAGACGACGAAGAGGGAGGAGTAAGATGAACGAAGACATAATCGCGTTGCTAGACTTCGCGTTGTTTCTCTTTATACTTTTCTTCTTTGGGTTGCCTTGGGGGTGAGGAATGCCAGAATTTACCTGGGATAAAAAGCGTAATGCTTATGTGAAGGAGTGTAGCAGCAAATTATGCGCTAGAAAGATATTCATTGGAACAGATAGCGAGAAAGCATCGAGAGAGATATTTCAAAATTATTTTTCGCCTGGAGATCGTTATGATGACGGATTCTATCCACGGTGCCGTGATTGTAATGGAGCTTCTAAACACAAGCGTGAAATAATTGATAAGAGAGCATTACTTGTTAGCCAAGATGGTCGTTGCCTTATATGCGAAGAAGAAATTGAGTTTTCAGGGGATTATGGTTGTAGTGCAGTTATAGATCATGATCATGCAACAGGAAAGGTTCGAGGTATATTATGTCAAGAATGTAATAAATCATTAGGTAAAGTAGAACGTATTACTAACGGCAAGAGATGGTTATATTTGGCCATAGGCTATTTAGAAAGGCACAGAACAAACGTGTTAAGATCTAAGAAATGAAAATAATCGACACCTCCCTCCCTCCTCCACGCCTATCCCAATGGGAAAAGGACCAAATCTACAATGGCCTCGATTGCTGCGTTACCGCCGAAGTCTTCTCCGTCCTGCGCTCACAAGTGGACAATTACACCGATGCAACTTATAGGTTCTCGAAGGAACTACAAGGTCCTGTGCTCGAAATGCGATTACGAGGAGTTCGTGTTGACAAGTCGAGGCGACTCGAAGTTCTTGAGAAGTATCATGAACAGCTCGATAAGCTCGAACGGCAACTTGAACGGATCGTTCGAGAGGGGGTAGGGCAAGTCGGGTTTAATTGGCGAAGCAACGACAACTTAAAGGAGCTATTCTATGGCCGTCTCCATATCCCACCGATTCGGAAGAGAGGAACAGTTACCGTCGATCGAGACGCTCTTGAACGGATGGAAGAATATCTTATCGCAAGACCCATCCTCTCTCATCTTAAGCTCATGCGAGATATCGGCAAGAAGATGGGGGTCCTCTCCTCCGATATTGATCCTGACGGTCGTATTAGAACCTCCTACAACATCGGAGGTACAAACACTGGAAGATTTAGCTCTTCGCTTAGCGAATTCGGTACAGGAGGAAACCTCCAAAACATCGAAGACCTCCTCCGATCCACCCTCATCGCCGATCCAGGAATGAAGATGGGGTATCTAGATGCGGAACAAGGAGAATCCCGAGTGGTGGGATGCATCGAATATAACCTGTTCGGTGACAGTCGATATCTTGACGCCTGCGAGAGTGGTGACCTACACACGACCGTTGCGAAACTTGTATGGCCAAAACTGGCTTGGACGGGAGATCTTGAAACTGATAAAAGATTGGCCGAACAACCGTATTATCGTCACTATTCGCGACGGTTTATGTGTAAGAAGATTGGTCATGGGACGAACTACGACGGTAAGCCCCCAACGATCGCGCAACAAGCGAAAGTCGACATCGAATTAATCCAAGAGTTCCAGCCGATTTACTTCCGCGCCTTTCCTGCACATCTTCGATGGCACGCTTACGTTGAAGGAGAGATCCACAAGACTGGGATGCTTATCTCTCTGATGGGAAGAAAGCGTCAATTCTGGGGGAGGAGAACTGATCCCGAAGTCCGACGCGAGGCGATTGCTTACGATCCGCAGGGTTCCCTTGCAGATATCGTCAATCATGGAATGCTTAACGTTTGGCGGAAGCGGGCTTGTCAACTCTTAATGAATATGCATGATGCGATCGTAATCCAATACCCTGAGGAGGAAGAAGATGAAATCATTCCTTTGATTCTTTCCCAGCTTCGTTATCCACTCCCTGTGCGGGATAGGGAGTTTGTGGTTCCTTACGGCGTCAAGACAGGCTGGAATTTCGGGGAGTATTGCTGTGGCGACAGGACAAGGCCCGGGTGCAAAGAATGCAGGAAAGAACAAAACATCTCCGGGCTCAAAGCATACAAGGACCGGGACAAACGGAAGCGCCCAAAGGAAGTGTCAATCTTGGATCGATGATTTCGTTAAAGAAACAGAATGCACAGAATCGCCAGAGATTTATCGCCGATGGGCTGCGATTGTCAGCATCGGCGCAGTGCTCCAGCAGAAGGTTTGGATACAATTCACTACGCCATTATTTCCAAATCTTTACGCCTTCTTAGTTGGCCCACCAGGGATTGGAAAATCAAGAACCATAGGCGCAGTCGCGAAGTATCTAAGAGAACTGGAAATGTTCCACATAGCGCCAACATCAATGACTGGAGCAAGCTTGATCGACTACCTCAGTGAGGCCAAGATCGACCTTATTTATGGCCATCAAGCAGGACAGCATAAGCTATTTAACTCGATGATTATGATACCTGATGAATTAAGCGCACTAATGCATGAATACGATCGAGCACTTGCGGCGACATTAACTACATTCTACGACTGTATGCCTTATTCACAAACTCGCCGAGTTGCCAAGGTTAACATCGAGATTACTCATCCACAGCTTAGCATCCTCGCTGGAGATACAACCTCACATCTTCTCAAGACTCTTCCTGAAGGTGTATGGGATCAAGGCTTAATGTCAAGGACGATCTTAATATTCGCTGATGATAAGATTCTACAAGACGACATCTTTGAAACTAATACAACCCATTCAAAGGATCTTGCTCATGACCTCAACTGCATCCATGCTCTACAAGGCCAGTTTGAGCTTAGGCCTGATTTTCGCAATGCCGTCAATGAATGGCGAAAAGCCGACTGTCCTCCAAAGCCTACACATCCAAGACTGCAAAGCTACTGCGCCCGACGATGGACGCACTTGTGCAAATTGTCTATCATTGCTGCCGTTGATCGAAGTGACGACCTCGTCGTTGACAAGCCCCATTTTGATCGTGCCCTCAGTTGGTTACTCGAAGCCGAACACTTCATGCCCTACACCTTTCAGGTGACGAGCAGTACGGACTCGCGAGCTATGGAGGAGCTTGTGCACTTCGTTGGAAAGATGAAGGAAGCCTCAGAAGCACAGATAGTGAGGTTTGCCAGCGAGAGGATTCCAGCCGGCACAATCGAACGGGTGATAAAGCTTATGGTGGGAACAAGGATGATAATAGTGACGAAGCAAGATCGGTACGGGATGAATTACTACAGGCGAGGCGATTAATGCTTTCCATTATTAGCTATCTCTTTACCTGCCTCAACTCCCGCCTCATGTACCTTAGCCACGACCTCAGCGTTAACCGCTAGCGTGGCGACTTTCACTTCTTCCACGACTTGCTTAACCTGACCCACAGCGCTAACGGTCTCTTTGCGAGTTGCGGCGGCGACGCTGACAGCTGTGTCGACCTTCTGATCTACTCTATTCAACGCCAGTCGATTCAGTATCGACGATAATGCTGTTACGATAACACCTAACGCAGTCACAATCTGCGCCACGTCACCAAGCCAACTCTGGTCAGACATAGAAAGCCCCTAAAAGGATGGGGCCGAAGCCCCATCAAGGTGGGAGGAATCAGAGATGATAGTTGAAGCCGACCTTGAAGGTGTCTTCGCCCTTTGCAGTGACGGAGTTCGAGAACACTGGGATACTCTGCGTTGGTGTGAAGGTGTGGTTGTAGAAGTTGTGATGATACTTCACAGCCACATCCCATTGAGCCGCCGCGAGGAAGCGAATCTGACCGCCGACTGAGAGGCCTCCCATCCACTCGGAACCGCATAGCTCCTGAGCGGTAACAAGATCCATCGCACAAAGCGAAGCTTGCTTACCTGCGGCTCCAACCGATCCCAGCAATTGAAGGTTGTTCATAATGCTAGAAGGAACAGTTACTGGAACCTTCCAGTTTTGCGGCTGAGCGCTCGATGGAGTAACCGCAATCATCTGCCCAAGGGTGAAGCCGACCAAGATATCAGCGCCAGCTGAGAGAGAGTTCCTAGCCTTAGCGGTGCAGATACCTGCCACGCAGTTCAAGTCTTGCGCAGAGAAGTTATAATCTCCATAGAGCTCTGCGCCTATCGCCAGCGGTCCGGTGTTGTTGATATAACCAAGGGCCACGCCAATCGACGGAGCGGTTGGGTAGAGCTTGGGCGTTCCAACCGCGATGCCCTGAGCGGAGATAACATTCTCCTCCCTTGTGAATCCCATCCCACCTTCAAGGCCAAGATAGAACGGATTATAAGCTGCGACGATCGGAGCTGGCCCGAGAGTCTTGATTGGGAGATCCGCCGCGAAAGCTGGGGTAGCGAGTAGCGCGAGTAGAAGTCTTTTCATCTCTTACCTCCTGTTATGAGCCTCAAGGCTCGTTCTTCCGATGTGGGTTGATCTATTCTTCCACGTCGGATTCCTCTCCACCAATCGCCAGCGTTGCGAGGGTGGGCTTTGCCTGAATTAAGATCGATTATATACTCTGCAAGATTGCCGACTTCGGCGTTGGTCAAGCCGGTCAAAAGGCCTAAGGCGTTGTTGAGATGCTTAACGGTCTTGCCCAACCGATCACGATCCATCCCGAAGTCCTTGCCTCCAAGATCTCTGACAAGATCTGTCAAGGACTTAAGCTCTGTCGTGCCCATCCCGAGCATTGGATCGCTTCTATGTGTCATCGCATGAGCGGCTTCACGAACAATAGGCCAGGGAGCCGCAGCGCCAGTAAATAGAGACTTTGAAGCAACAGTCTCAAAGGTATCCTTATCGTCGATATCACTCACCATTGAGTCGATCAGCCCAACAAGAAGGACGTTAACAAAAAAGATCGAGATTATATTCTTGCTCCATTCAGCCTTCTTGCCGTCGGCTTGACCGGTTAATATATCCCTTGCCTTCCAACCAGCTTCGTATTGATACTGCGCCATACGATTCATGAAGTTATACAACACGGCCATTGAAGGATAGTCTCTTGAAATTGCTGGTCTGGAAGTAATGGCGGTGCTTCCATGTGCAAAACGTACGGCTTGATCTGCGGCGAAGACGGCATCTCCAGGGCTAAGGTTGGGACCGTAGTTTCCTCTTCCTTCAAGAGCTTTCTTGTATTCCGCCAGCCAAGTCGGCACAGCTGACATGAGGTCAAGCTTTGCCACTGGTGTAGTTCCAATTCGCAAGATTGACTGTCGAAGGTTAGGCCCTTCAAGCGCGTTCTCTTGTACCCCACTGATCGACTCCATAAAGTTCTGGTGCCGTCGTTGAAGTTCCTCTGACGAGCTAATAGCAAAGTCCCAATTAGATTGTCCTCGACCGTTATCGTTGTAAAGGCTTCTTGCTGCGGCAAGAAAGTCCTCAGCGCCAACTTGACGGATGGAGTTCGCCAAAGCTGTAATCGTGTGCTTCTCTACCGTTCCAGGGTTAAGCCCAACGAGGGTTCCGACCATATTCGTCCGAAAGTAGTTTAGTATCTTCGCTCCATTGGACTGGTTAACCGAAGTGTAGTTCCTAGCGTTAGCAATATCCCTAAGCCAAGGCTCGAACATATCCGAGTAAGTCCGACCGTAGAACTTCGTGACGGCGTTAAGGAATCGAGAATCGTAAAGGATCTTTGAAGCATCAACGATAGGCTTATGGAATGCGATGTCGTGGATCTCAGTGGTGAACCTCGCTGGGACCTGATCGAGAGAGAGATCCATTGGCGCAGTATAGTTCGTTCGAGACTTCGTATAAGCCGCTGGAGTATTAGCGCGACTCCATGGATTATCTCCCTCGAATAAATCCCTCGGCCGGGAAGGCACGACTTTCTCGCCACGCCAAACAGGATCGTAGATGATCGGATGGTACCAACCCTCGTAGGTTCCATGAGGGGTTACGATAGGCTCTAAGGGCACGTTCTCAGGGGCGATTCCAGATAGGTTCCTCCGCATAGTATCCGAGAGCCCCTTAAGCTTCTCGAAGATCTTCCCATGCGCTTGCGCCCAATCCCAATCCTCTTTCTTCGCGTAGGTGTTAAGCCAATCCATTACCTGCTCAGGCTTGATCTGATAGCCGTCAGCGAGCTTCTTAAGATTGGAGGGATTCCCAGCGTTGAGAAGGATAGCACGAAGATGCCTCCGCGTAAGCGGGATAGGATCAGCATTAGAGAAGTCATACTTACCTTCACTTTGCCAAGCATCCTGCGGATCGCGAAAGATAGTGTTCGGGATAGACTTGTTAAGATCCTCGCGAGAGAGCTGACCAGGAAGGTTCTTATAGTCCTTCGCGATCTCACGTTGAAGAGTAGACTCATAATTAGCCGCTTCGATTAACGGTCGGCCAATCCATTGATTGAAGACTCCAAAGGCGTTGCCTCGATCCCATCGATTAAGAAGGCTTTCCATTTGAAGTGTGTAAGCGAGATAAGTCCTTCCGCCAGCACGGAGATTATTCCACCTTCCAGGCCGATTCTCTACCACCGTGGCAGGGCCAAGGGATTCGAGTTGAGAAACCATATCGTCGAGGAGCTTTTTCCGATCGCCTTTCTGACCAGCGACCTCTAATCGATTCTCGTCACGAGAGACCTTGTCGAGGGACTTAAGCGCCATCATTAACTGCCGAGCTTGTAGGGTAGGCATCTCGTCGAGAGGCTTCTCAAAGGTCGGATCGAGAAGGAACTCGGGAGTATAGATCTCTCGGCCTAGCGCTGCGCGGGAAGTAATGAAGTCCTTGAGGGTTTCATCCGGCGAAGCGTTAATCTCCGTATCGATATCCGCTTGGACTCTTCTACCTTCGCCGATTCGATTTAAGATATCGTGAACCCAATTGGTATAAGCTGGATCCCTACCAGCGACTTCGCGAGATTGATAACGCTTAGCGAGCCGATCAAAGACTCGCTTTTCCTTCTCAACCTGCTTCGCTTCTTTAGCCATCTCAGCAGAGATATACTGCGCTTGAGCGTCTTGAAAAGCCTGCACTGGATCCCTAGCGATACTATCAGACCCTGGAAGGAGGTTCTTCTCGATTCGTCGAGAGAACTTCGCAGCGTCACGTTGGAACCTCGCGGAGCTAACGCCGCCGAAGGGCTCTTGGTGAAGGAGATTTAACGCTCCGAGCTTAGTCGCCATCGGCGGGATCGAGATAGAAGTTCCAATTTGCGTCCCGAGACGAACCATCTGCTCGTGAAGCTGTTCCATTGCCGTAAGGCTAAGCGCATGATCCGTCGCCTCATCAAGTCTTTCCTTCGCGCTCTCGCCAAGCTTCTCCCTCACTCGTCGATCGACCTCAGCCTCGACAAGGCGGTCAACAATATTTCCTCGGCCACTCGTCTCTTCTCTTTCAAGTGCGGATATTGTAGCAACAAGGTCATCACCCGACTCAAATCCAAAGAGATTTGCGACAGCGTCTGGCGAGTATCCACCTTTGGGAGTGGAGAATCTTGCAGGGAAGACGGCGGATTGTTCACGAGTAAGACTCCCTTGTGAGATCTTTAGCCTTCGCTTGAATGGCGAGACTACGTCTTTGAAGACCCTATAGGCCTCGATTTCCTTACGGGACGAGATTTCATCCCTGACTTCGGGTGTAAGACGGTTAACTTCGTCTTTCCACTCTTTGGAGTTAACCTTAGTCGCTTCCTTTTCTGCACGAGCAAGCCTCCAAGCTACGTCTTCAGCGTCGCGTTGAGCCATAAGGCGTTCGTAATCGGTGTACTCTCGCTCGGTTCGACCGAAGGCGGAAGCGCGGGAGAAGATTCGAGAAGGAGGAGGAGATGAAAGTTCATCAAGAGGAGTTTTAGGCGGCTCACTTGGTGGTCCCACAGGACCTTTTCCAGGCAGCTCTTTTATTTCGTCAGCAGGAATATAATTTTCTGCTCCATCATATCGAACCTTTTGATACATCCGACCATCAGATCCTTCATGTGGAGCTTCATCGAGAACTTCAATAGGAAGATCAGCATGTTTACCTGCCCAAATAGCTTTACGAGGGCCTAATGGTGGAGGCTCTCCGCCACCCGTGATCGGCTCAAGCCCTCCAGCTCGACGAATTCCCTCAAGTAACCGATCGGTATCGTCAAGTGGAGCAGTTCGAATAGGACGACCACGAGCGTCACGTTCGAGAACCTTACGGCGCAATGGGTCATTAGCAATAGCGCGGCCTAATTTTAAACCTTGCTGCTTCCAGCGCTCTAGAGTGATAATGTCTTGCAAGCGTTCTAGCCGCGGATAATTTTCATAGCTTTCCCTGTAGCCAGCTAAAGTCTTATTGATATCACCATTATAGGATATAAGCGAATCAATAATATGTTCCTCATCTAGGTCTATAGATACTTTGTTGCCTACACGATCAACAAGATCAAGATCTCGCCCACGCAATTCAACGTTAAATAAACCTTGTATTTTAGTCTCCGCTCGTGGAGCTATCGAAATCTTGGGATCATTAGCTGACGTTGGTACCTCACCAATATCTTCAGACTTCTGTGAGAGCTGGCCAAACCCAGGTCTTTCATCAACCTTAATCTCTTCCATAGATAGAGTTGGCTTATTATCTCTTCTTGCAAGATTCGTAATCTGATCTGCACGATCGGCTATCTGTCTAGCCTCTTCCCTACTGACAAACCTACCATTAGACGTGATGAATCCCTCTAAATCATGCGTTGCTTCTGTTTTCCCAGCCTCTTTATTGACCTTATCAATAAATTGCGAAACGTCCATTCCTTGATCTTTAGCTGCCGCTTCCAAAGACTGGATATGAACATTTCCAGTGTAGACTTTCCCTTGGTATCTAGTCGCAGCGGCTTGAATGCGCTCAAGAGGAATCTTGTTTTGCTTAAGCTCATCAATCTCATTCGGCGTTATATCTTCCCCATGCGCTACAAACTCTTTGATCTCAGGCCAGAGTTCCTTAGGAGTTTTAGAGAAGAAGTCGTTCGTGGGAACGGTAAGCGAAGCAGGACGAGAGACGAGCTTCTCTTGAAGATTCTCGATCCAACCAAGCGCCTCAGGCTTAAGCGCTGCTTCGCCGAGCTTATCAAAGGCTTCGATCTGAATCCTCGTCATGCCTTTCGGCAAGCTCGAAGAGAACTCCGCGAACTTATCCGGGCTTCTCTCAGAAAGAGCAGTCTTGCCCTTAGCATCGAAGACTTCGTCGGAGAGTTCTTGGCTACGCTTGGAGGACTCCTCAGAGATCTGATCGACTACGTCGGAAACCCCTGGAGGAGGCCTATCGCCAGCTTCGAGGTAAGGCCGAACTGACTCGACATGCTGGCGAATCTGCGAGATCATATTGTCGTAAATGCTTGGCGTGGCGTCAATAGCACCAGATCGAATCAGCTCGGCGGCGTTAGTGTAGGCTTTTCCAAGTTTCCCGCCTTGGCGAGCAAGATCTGTTAGATGCTCAAAGGCTAATTGTTTATCTCCAAGAGAATAAATATATTGTCGCGCAAGGGCTTGCGGAATCTGCGGGTCAGCTAATCGCTCAGTTGCGCCTGCGAGAGTCTCTAAAGGACCTTTGATCAAACCTTTCGGCAACGCGGCAGAAGCTGCTACTGCCCCAGCGCCTTTGAGGAAGCCTCGACGAGAGAGGTCTACAGGATCGCCTTCGATTGTCTCCGGCCCCTTTGGAGGGAGACCACCAGGAGCTTTAGGTTCTGGTGGAAGAACCTCGCCTTCGGCTGGGTATTCAAACTCTGTCTTCCCCTTAGCCACCTCGAATTTATGCGTTGGCTTGATAAGCTCTTGCTCAGCTAATCCAGCAAGATCATCCGCAGCTTTCTTGCCAAGAATTGGCGCAATGGCTCGTTGAAGTCCAGCAAGAGTGCCTCCCGCGAGTCGAGAAGGAAACTCAAGCGGAAGACCTAATAGCGTCCAAGCCTGCGAGGCAGCGAAATGATCTTTCGAAAGCCTCTCCCACTCCGGCGACATCCTCTCTTGCCAATGGCCAAAGCCTTCTGAGCCAAAGCCTTCCTTAAAGCCCTTGGAGAAGTTCTCGATTGGATCCTTTGCAATAAGTCTTTCATAAGCTCGTGAGAATCGATCAAGGTTTCCAATATCATCTGAGATCAGCTGGCCGTGGAGTGGATGGGCGTTAACGAAGTTGGTGATATGCGGATTGCCCGCAATAATCCCCTGCGCAAGCTGAGCCTTATGCCAAGCTTCGAACGAAGGAATGTCTTGGCTTATCGTCTCCGCAGGAACGCCAGAAGCTTGCGAGAGTTCGAATGCTCGCGCAGCATCGTCTGGCGAAGCATCAGTGTTGACGCTACTCGCTGCGCCTTGGAACTGACGAATAGTGGCTTGGGCGGAGTCGGTGTAATCGGGCATTACTTACCGTAGAGTCGTTGGTAGAGATCACGGCGGTAGGTTTGGTTAATCATCTCGTCCGTTGGCGTTGCTCCGTTCATGAGCTTGGAGAGAGTATCTTTAACCTTTTCATACTCCTGTTTTGGCGGAGTTACCTCGAAAAGTCTTCCAGAACTTCCGCCGAATAGACTAAAGATAGGTACTCTATCCGGAAGTCCAAAGAGCGGAAGCCTGCCAGGAACAGGTGATTGATTGATCTCGCCCATCAACCTCTGCCCCATCTCCGTTAGCTCTGGCGGTGAAGGGAACCCACCCTTATGGACCTCACCGTAGGTCCGAAGCATAGTCTGCAAAGCGCCTTTGTATTGGTTCTGGAGATCACCGGGCTTTTGAAGCTCAGAAGGAAGCGTGTAGCGAATCGTACGCCAAGCGAGAGAAACAGAAGGATCGTGTTCGGGCTTATTGCGAAGGGATAGAACTTTCTTCGTCAGCTCGTCTTGCTTAGATCTAGAAAGCTTATCGGTGGTTTGAATGGCCTCAAAGTTCTCTGGTGAGATGAATTGCCTCCTCGCATCCTCATCGCCTGAGGCCATCCCAAGCTGTTGATGATAGAACGTCTGGTCAGTGGAGAAGTCTTTATTTATCCGCTTAAGTGCGGCGTCTTGAAGCTTTGGCGGAAGCTGATGCCAAGCGTTGACGTATTCCGGTCCGAGCTTGAGGAGTTCGTCAAGGGTCCTAGGAGGGTTATCAGAGCTTAATGGCTCTTGAAGCGTGCGGAGATTGGACTCATCCTGCTGACGATCATAGGCGGCATTTCGGCCATAGAGAGATTGAGCTTCTCTCCGAACTCGATCTTCCATCTCTGGCGGGGCCGAAGGTAGATCCGCTCGCATTCGGCCCACAGCGCCCTCGACATAATCGCGTTCATTGATATCGTAAGTACGAACTCTACGAAGTGGAGCGTCGCCAGCTAGCTGGACGTGGTTAGGATCGTTAACGCCAGTTTTGCCTTTAAGAAACTCCAAGCCGTACTTCTGCGCTCGATCGCCTTCTTTAAGCCAAGAGGAGAAGCCTTCATCAACATCTGCCGCACGGCCTACTTCGTGCCGAGAGGTTCCTGGCATCGCTGCTGGATGAGCCTCGACGCCTCCAGGCTTAGCCTCATTCTCAGCACGGATACGAGTTTGCTCCTCAGTGGTGCGGACTAGAGATTCGATCTTAGCTTGCTTGCCTGTAGATCTCTCGTAGTTAGTAATCGCTGCGACCATATTTTGGCCGAAGGTGTAGTCAATCCCTTGCGCTCTAGGCGCCCCTCGACGAGCAAGGAAGCCTTCAGGGTTTCGAAAGTCTTGCTCGTTCTGATCGACGAAATGGGACGTGCCGGTTGTCATAAGCTGCGAGTGAACGCGAGCTTCTATACGATCTCGATCAAGCCCGTGAAGTGAGCCAGATTCGATGTTTTCATCAAGAGCTTTTCTTGCGGCTACTGGATCCCTTCGCGCAAGCCCTTCGATGTAATTAGCCGTAGCGCGAGATTTGTGCTTGAACGATAACTGCTCGATAGCATCAGGGGCTAGCCCGGAAGACTCCCCAAAGTCACGCGTGGTGGAGTCGATCTGGTTAAGCTTTTGCTTAAACTCCTCAGGCGACTTGGCGTTAATCGCTGTGTCTGCCGCAGCGTCGATCTCGGCCTGATAAGAGTTCGTAATCGCAGATCGATTCTCTGCCGCAGCGTGACGAGCGCCGTTGAACATCGCGCGTGAGAAGATGCCGAGGGATTTAGCATCGTACATCTTCTGCGCGGCAGGATTCGATAAAGTCCCTCGGATCTCCTGCCGAAGATCGTCTTGGGCTTTGCGATGATCGGCTTCGGCGGAGACGGCGTTAAGCCCACGCTTTTGGCTTTCGAAGTCTGTGAAGAGTTTATCAGACCGCATCGAGGCGTCAGCAGTCGCGTTAGTCGCCTCAGCTTCGTTTCGAATCTGTTGCATCGAAATCGCACGGGAATAAAGCTCGTCACCTACCTTTCCAATCGTGCTTCCAAGGCCCTGAACTGCTTGGCCAATGCCTGTGCCGAATGCTTCAGGGTTTACGTTAACCCGCAATGGAGGAGTCGGGATATTCTCCGCGTTAGCCTCAGGGAAGGGCTGGTAAGGAACTTGAGCCATTTACGAAATCGATGCTGGAGTAACAGCAGCCACAGCCGCCGCAGTCGCATTTGGATTCTGTAACTGCGTTTGAATCGCACGAACAGTGTTGGACATGAGCCAGTTTACCCATGCAAGCAGAATCTGCGGATTAGTCGGTGTTGGCGGAACGCCAGGAAGGAACGCAGCAGCCCACGTCAGAAGTAATTGCAGGTCTGCGTCGGAGACGGTGAATGCCTTCGATGCATTGGCAACAGTAGCAGAACCAGCAAGGGAGATAGTGATCGTAGCCATTCGACTCTCCTATGGCATATCCCAAACGAGAAGACTTGAGCCTCGTAGCGCAACCGATCCAGCTGCGTTGCCAACGTTTTGAGCCATCTGAACGGTAAGCGTACCACCAGCATTGACTGTGATAGTACCTGTAATCCGCGCTTTTGCAGCAGTCACAGCCGTTATAGCGCCAACCGTAGTGGCTAACGCAGCCGCTCTAGTCTGCGCTGCTGCCGGAGCAGGATCGTTAACAATGGCCTCGTAGACGATGGAGGTAGCGGTAGCAGTGCCTGCGATAGCGAACTTGACACCCGCCGCAACGTTCGAGGTGGTGTAAAGATCAGCCTCGAACGTATACGTCCGCCCAGCCGCCACAGTGACAGAAAGGCCAGTGATGTTGGCAAGAGTAGTCGTGTTGCCAGTATTGAAGTCAGACGTAACACGACCTTGGCCGCCCCATTGCAGGAAGCCAGTGTGATCACCACCCGTTCCATTTCCAACCGCCACTACACCAGCAGCTATGCGCGAAGTTCCGGTATCAATACCGTTGGTTGGATTGCCAGATGGCGACCATCCATACACATAAGAGGAAGCAAGGATGGTTCCACCATTCTGGACCAGAAAATAGGTATTGCCAGTAAATCCAAATAATATTTGATCAGAACTATTTACCGACATACCAGACAGGTTTGTAGAAGTGCCATTAAAGAATATACCAAAACCGCCAGCATTAGTCATAATGGCAGCTTTTGTTGCGCCGCCAAACTGCCCGTCAAACCATTTCGAATTATCTGCGCTTGCCGTATTCGTAATATTTAACTTGATGCCATCGAATACAACACCGCCAGCATTCCAAGTCTGCGACAGATCGAGAACTGGATGGCTAGTCGTTACGGTGGCTCCGGTAAGCGCAAGCGATCGATTCGTGTCATCCCATGACGTGCCGGACATACCAGCAAACGCGCTAGCATTATTGTACTGAATTTGTAGAGTCGAGCCTCCAGGCGTGCCGCCTCCCACTGACGACACTGTTGCCTTCTTTATCGCAGCTCCAGCAACATCCCATATGATTAGCTCATCGCCAGCTGCTGGTGTCGCTTTTAGAGTAAGGCCATCAATCGTGAAATCTGTCGGCGTGGCGCTACCACCAGTGGTGTTTCCTTTGATCGTCGATGCTGGCATATTCGCCAGCTTGGCGTTGGTTACTACACTAGCGGCTATTGTTGTAGGAATATTGGTTCCAGAAATCGAACCCGTTACATCTCCTGATAGAGATGTTGCGCCGCCCCCTCCACTAGCAAAGGCACTACCAAGAATCTGCTTAGACACACCAGCTTGTTGTACGTAAAGCTTATCTGTCGGCCCTAAGGAAACAGCAACAGGAAGACCATTTACATATACAGCAAATGATTCAGCAGACATCACCCAGCCTCCAAGAAGAAACCATCTTCAGAAGTTAAGAAAATACCACTTTCTGAGGTCAAGAACACCGGCGCAGGTTGAAGATTTGTTATACCATTAAGGCTCCATCTTCCATTAGCGAAGGTCCAGACGAACTTCGGCGGGTTGACTGGAAACTGCGTCCATTGTTGTCTAATCAATCCTCGTGGCCTTGGGCCCGCTTGGAAATATTCGGCAAGAGCGTCGTTATCTACCGGATCAACATCAGCTGGAGGAGGCCAACCAGGAGGCATAACACCTCCGCTGTCCATTGTAGCTTGCGTTGTGCCAGCTAAGAGCTCTTGGTCAGAGACGTAAAGATCAGTGAGGAGGTAGTAAATGGCCATTATCCGCTCCCTACCCCAACCGATCGCATACCGTACCACTTAGACGCAAAGCTTCCTCCCGCGCCTAAGATGCTCGAAGCTGCGCCGATATAACCTTCGGTAAGGGAGTTGCTTGCAGAATAACGATCCAAGCTCGCTTGAGCAGTGGCAGAAACTGATTCGACCTCGAAGCCGTAAGCTCGACGAGCCGCGTTGTTTCGAATCACTGATTGGTCATAATCTCCGAGGACAAACTCGGACTTCCGAACCTCCGCAGCGCTGCCTGAATTAACATCTAGGCCCGAAGCCCCTTGCGTTGCGCGAGTTTGGCTTATCTGCGCTCTAGTCTTAAGGCCAGATTCCTGCGCTTTCTGCTCTCCAAGCGCAGTCTCATAAGCCGCATTCTGCCGCGCGATCTGCGCATTCATCTCGGCAATGCCAGCTTGGTAGCTATAAGCTCCGGACTTGGCCGAGGCGCTATAGGCAGCACCGCCAGCAGAAACAGCTCCGCTTAAAAGCGTAGAAGCTAAGGCAAATTCGCCAATGCCGAAGTCAACCATTTATTCTATATCCTACAAGATCATGACTTGGGATCTTGAAGCCGTAATGGCCACTATTGATAGGAAAGGGATCAAATTCAGCTCCAAGCCACTCAAGCCACTGCCTTCCGCTTTCGTTATCACAACCGCAAAGGCCGAATACACCGGTATAAAGAGATAAGACTTCCTTCATCACCTTCTTCGACCACCGGATAAAGCGAAGCGGATGCTGCTCGCAAATCCTTGTGGAGATTAGCCAGAGATAAGCTCGATCCGAAAAGATCGTTACCGGAATCACCCCTACCGCACAAGCCTCCACGCCATCAGCAACGCCAAGCCATATAGCAGTAGACTTATCGACACAATCGCGATGAGCATCCAGCACGCTTTGTGGGGCGTCAAAGCCAAGGAGATTACGAAGCTCGAAAGATCGAACACGGTGGATCTCAACAATCATCTAAAGCGTCCATAATCTTTGGCGCAAACCATGCGATTAATCCACTACCACTAAGACCAGCAGGAATAGACAGCCACCAAAAGCCTAAGTTATATAACTCAATCGCTATGATAGAAGCTGCTAAACTGATTCCAATAGTAAACAAGTAAACTGCAATAAAAGACTTCATTTCGAATCTCCAACAACAACCTCAGGAATAACCCCAAGCACTGTCGCCGGAAGAGGATCATCGATCTGCCACCATACCTGACCAGGAACATCCCAAAGAGGATCGACTACAATTCTCGCGTCGCCGGTTATGAGTGGGATAGGCGAGTTCATCGGGACAGAGATGTTCATGTCCTTCATTGAGACCAACGTCTGAAGAGTTCGTCCGACCTTAAGGCCACGAGTAAGGGAGAGCTTAAAGTTCAACGCTGCGATCTTCTTACGCTTACCTTGTATCGTCGGCTCGCCTACGTCAAGAGGCATAGTCTGAGCTTGACACTGAAAGCCAAGCCCAGCGGTTACTTTCGACGCCGGAGACGCAAGCGTGATCGATCCGTCGCTCGCTACCACTTGCGGAGTAACAACTCCTCCATCAGCGTTGATCGACACTGTCTGCCCGATCAGATAATCAAGCCCAAAGAACTTAGTCGCAGGAGTCGCAAGCGACCACGTTCCTGGAGCGAATGGGGGAGGAACATCATTCGGCAGAAGTTGCGTGATCGCTTGCGATACAGTACCGGTCGCGCTAACGCCGGAAGATGAAGCAGTTATCGTTAAGATTCCTCCACCGGCTCTAAGCACTTGCCCGATTGAAGGAGCACCAAAGACCGATGCGTTGCTCGTAATGCTAACACTTCCGTTAGCCCCAGAGATCTGAATTGTCGCGTTTGGAGTTGGTAGGCCAGATCTTGTTCCGGCGTCCACGGCCCATGCATCTTCGGCTCCATAAACTAAGGTCCTTTCCATTAGCCGCTCGACCCAATCGACTTGCGTGCCGTTAGGGAGGCTTCGACGAACTATCGTGTAAGGCGCATCGACTTGGCCTTCTTGAATTGAGCTGACGCTTTTATAAAGCCCTTGTGTGTCATGCCTTGCCCATCCCGCGATCTGCTGTTCTTTCATAAAGGTCAACGAGAGGAGGGTACCGTCGTCACGAACGGTCCAGATGAGCTTGAAGGGTTCTTCGGCGTAAGACCATTGGATAATGGAGTGGGAGAAGAAGAGATGGTTGGACTTGATGGAAATATCGGTGCCAGTGTAGATTGCAGCGTAGATGTTGTAAGAGAGGTCCCGAACGATTGAGCCCTTCGCCTGGACGTAGATAATGTCTTCGTTAACAACAATTGGCGTGACATCAGAGGCTCCGGAGTAAGCTTGCGGCATAAGGGTGGCGTTGAGAGGAGTAACGGCAAGCGTCGCGTTCGCGCCTTGGCCGGTCGTGAAGGAATAAGCGCTACGACCGGTGAGGAAGATCAACCCACCAGGCATCGGAAGCATATGGCGAATTTGATTCAACTGGTTTGAGACAATCGTTCCCGTGATTGTATCTGAGGCTTGAATTGGCGTGGAGAAGTTAAAGTTCTGAAACGCTCCAGGCTGCGAGGCCCAGAACGAAGCCGGAAAGGAAGCTGAGCCGGCGTAGTAGATGCGTTGTTGGAAGAAGCTAATTGCGCCAGGGTTATTCGACGCGAAAGGATTGTTGTTAAAACTCGCGGGAACAATCGCAAAGTCAGGAAAGATATTCGAGTCGATATATCCAGGAGTTGTGGTTTGTCCAATAAATCCAAAGGCACCACCAGGAGTTGGTGTTCCTCCACCCAAACCACCAAAGCCACCTTGAGCAGGTTCGACTTTGTAAACGTTATAGAACTGAGCGCCTGCAACTGCATTCCAATTAATAAAGATGGTTCCTGCGGTATTTGCGATATTAACCGCTGAGTTAATCACAATTGCCGCAGATGGAAGGCTCTCTTGTCCAAGATTATCAACGGCAGTTACGCAGTAGGCATAGCTTGTTGTTCCAGCTGAGCTAGCTGTGCCAGCGCCACCAGTTGGAGTAGCGATTGTCGTTGCGAAGGCTAGTGTGGAAAAGAACCAATTCGTCGGCGCAGCGAAGGTTAGCGTAGTCGGTGGATAAGACGGATGGGTTATATAGAGAACGCTAACACTCTGCGCGATCTTGAGGCCAGGATTGGTAGCGGAAGGATAGAGGTCAGCCGCAGCGTAAGGCGATGCGATCGTATAGACCCTCGAGGCCGTGCCACCAGAGGAATAAGCGCCAAAGGTAGAGGAGTTGATAAGATTACCGTTGACGTCCGCAAGGGTGATAAGATTTCCAGTTATCGACACGATAGATACAAATCGGCCAGAGAGCTGAGGCATACCTACGGTGGTGGAGAGGAAGAGCCAATCTCCAACAAGGAAGTTATGCCCAGGAACGTTAGCTATCGCAGGGTTGGCGTTGGTAATCGAGGTAATGCCAAAAGGATTCTCAAGGACTGGGAAGCCCATATTGTAGAAGCGGCAGTAATGATCTCCAAACTCAACCACGTAAGTGACGCTAGTTGTCACAGAGAACGGGAGGAGCTTAGCGCCAAGAAGCTTGCATTGAAGGATATACTTAGAGCCTTGACGTGAGGAGACACCTGAGCGGTAATCGACGAAGAAGTTTCTACAGGCAAGAAGGCCTTGGTGATAATAAGCGAGATCAGTCCGCGCCAAGAAGGACGGAGAGAGTTCGCCGGAAGAGAAGGTGGGTTGGATTACATTTTCAGACATCTAATACGAAGGCAAAAGCCCACCCCAATCCATCGTCCCCCACTGAGGACTCCAAGCCCAATCCCAAGCGAAATCGACTCCTCGTGTGCGAATCCAATCTGGCGTTACGTCGTTAATCGTAAGGCCTTCATTGGCGTCGCTTGTCCGTGCGATCTGGATAGTTTCGTTCGCGTCCTTAATGCGCATATTCGCAAGGGCTTTGTCTCCTGTGAGAGAGATCGCTAGTCGAGAAGCGAGATACTGCGCCCAAGCTTCTTGTAGTTGATCGTCCATAACGCCAGGATCGGATAGGTCCTTTATGTATGCGAGAATCGCGAACTCTTGATTAGTCCAGATGACCTTAACGTCAGGACCGCCTACGGCTGGAACGCCGTTGATGACTTGATCGACGCCTACGGCAAACTTAACAGGTGGCCCCATCCAAAACGCCGGAGCCCCGCCTGTGACGGCAGTGGTGATAGGCACTCCAGGCGAGAAGCCAGTGTTGAACTGCGGGACGATAAAGGCCGGACGAACACAGTCTGGAGGATATGCGTATTGGTAGCTCCATGGAGGAGGCGGTTGACCTTTCTGCCAGATATTAGTCCCTGGCCCTGGGTTCTCTGGCGTGCCTGGAGCGGCAGAGATCACCGTGAGAGTGTTGAAGTTCTTCCCTGAGTTCCAAGGCGCCATACGTAAGAGCTGGCGGCGGCAGGTGTCGATGTAGATGTTGATCTGGATTGATTCATTCGATCCTTCAGTAAGCGAAGCAATCTGTGATCGAGTGCCAATCGCAGTCATCGCACGATTGGCGATATCGACGAGGGAGGTCACTGACGACTCCTAGCCTCGTCATAGCCACGCATGAGAGCACTGGCGAACCATGTTATCATAGTAGCCTCGTCTACACCAGGCCAGCGCTTGCAGAAGGCCTTAGCCCAATCCCTCGCATCAAAGGAGGTCAAGGGCCAATCCGGTCGCTCTTCTAGAGGCGTATCGGCATGCTCACGCTCGAACTCAGCGTGGTCGCCGTTCAAGATAACTGGATATGGCATCAACGCCTCCCTTGAGATCCTGCTGAGCGAATGCTATCGCCGCCAAGGCCAGGAGAGCCAGAGGATTGGGCTTTAACGCTCGTTCTCTCTTGCGTTCCGCAATAGTCGAGATTATCTCCATGAAGCCCAGGGGACTTCGGATCGTTGATTTGCACGCGAGTAGGCGGTTGGTATCCCATCACGTCGCGCTGGGAAACTCCCTGTTTCATCATTCGTCCTCCAACGGCTCTTGGCCGTCAACTTGAGAAGCGAAATGAAGATTATTCGTGTCAACCGCTTGAAGCTCTGCTATCGCAGCGTTACGAAGCGGGGTGAGATTGCCGTATTCGTTAGCCATATGTGCGATGTGAAGAAGAGTGAGGATTTGTTCCCAGGACATTAGCGTCTCCCTTGCGAGCCTTTGTGAAAGATGGAATGTTTCGTTTGGACAGGATTAGTCGTGACCTGTCCGTTGTCTTGGAGAAACTGATTCTTTTCAGCATCTCCGTCAGAAGTAGAGGACTTGCCCAAGCGATCGGCAAGCCATCCGGGAATGGAGGAAGGACCTCCGATTATTTCAACCATCAGTACCTCCCTTGCCCTCCAGATTTGCTAATCGGCGAGCCTGGCGTTCCGCCGTCTCGATTAGCCCCAGGCCCTTGACCCATACCATCAGTCGGGCCGAAAGGCATCTGGCCAGGGCCAAGGCGGAACTTCTCCGCGGCTTTCGGGTCGATTGCTGAGCCCAGCTGTGAGGGATAGTTCGGATTGATCGCGTAAGGCCGACCTTTCGGCTGGCCTTCGGCGACGTCTCTAGTCGCGCGTCCTTGTTTCATGCTCCGTTCTCCTTCGGCTTACCAAGCTGCCTTGTGTGATCCCATCGATTCAACGGATCACTCGCCATCTCCCGACGGACCTTCTCGAACGTACCACCATCGGTATGAGCCTCTTCGAGGAGCTGGCGATATCGATCGTCGCAACGTTCAAGCTCGCGCTTCAAGTGCGGCGGTGGCTCGTGGCCCATTTCTGTATAGACGTAACAAACGTCGTGGACATCATGGAAGTACATGATGAATCGACGCATTTTCTCAGAGACCTCGGACTCAGCGTCCTTCATATACTTAACGACTTCGGTTAGCATTTGCTTCATAGTTCGCATATCACGGGCGATTTGTTCAAGATAAACTTTTTCGGAAAACTCAGGTTCGGCCATTTTCACTCCTCAAGTGGCTATTTCACGAACTTCGATAAACGAATTAAGCGTGCCACCATACACCGGCACGCCTCCATTACCATTAAACGTAAAGGTACTAGCGGTATTTCCGCCAGCACGAAACTTAAAGGTTGTTGCGGAGGAAAGATTCGCCACAAGAGCCTTATGTAATCGCATTGGTATATGTTGGCCCGCAATAGAATTCGCTCGGTTACTGCTAGAAGTAATAGCGCCAGCCGTAGAGTCTTGAAACAGCCCCCATCCAATTGCATCGGCTGCGGTAGAACTAGATAAATGCCCCTGTGCCTCAATTCTCAACAAATGCGCAGGCGATGATGGCGTGATTGCCTGCGACATATATTGATCGCCTGCGGTATTTTGAGGAACCGAATTTGCTGTGACGCCAGTAAATTGCGTCGTACCTGTTGCAACAGAACCAGTATCTGTTCGTTGAGACTGTACCTCAGCTCCAGGCCGAGGAACTCCAGGCCCGAATAGCTTCGAAGTTGGCGTAGCCGTCCAAGTACCTGCGGTAGGCTGAGTGGATTCGACGAAGCCGATGATCTTGAAGGACTTCGTTGTGAGCGAACTCGCGGCAAACCAAGTCTGCGAGGTAGTAGAGCCAGCGGATATTGCCGCTGGACTTTGCGGAGTGTTCTCGTCCCAAGAGAGAATATTTATTCCTGAAAGAGAGTTGTAGACTCCAAGAACCGGAGAGCCGGCATTATCGAAGAGGCCGATCCAGATTCGCGAGGCTTGAGCGCTAATGGTACCAAGAGTTGCGAGGTTCGGAACGGTGATCGAAAGCGGGCCAGTAATAGCTTTAGGAGTGACAGTTCCGCCGAAGCTTGTCGTGAAAAGGATCGGCGATGATGCTGAAGGATCGTTACCGTTGAAGTCCTTGAGTGCGATTGTTAAGGCGTTACCAGCTACACTTGCGAGGATCTCAAGGTTCAACGGTTGGTTAAAGCCTTGAAGGGTAAGGCCTTGGATAAACCAGGTGCCTGTAGCATTGGTCGAAACAAATACGCGTTGACCAGGTGGGATAACAAGGCTAGCGCCAGTAGCTGCGCCTTGGAAGGAATCTGCTGCGTTTGGCGTGAGCGCAACAGCACCAGCAGTAGCGTAGATAAAGAAGCCAAAGCCATTAAAGAGCGTGGAGGATAAAGGAAAGGTGTAGGTTATAATAGCAGTAGCTATTCGAACATTCTGGTGGAACCCAACGACGACCGACTGGCCCGCAGCATCGATAATGTTACTAAAGAAAGTCCGAAGGTTTCCTGCGCCATCATCCTGGAGGCCTGAGCCAATTCCTTCAGTTGCAGCTACGCCAAGACCTAGTGCTGTCCGGCCTGCGGCTAACGAAGCAGCGGCAACCACAGGGGCCATTGCGGAGGAGACTGGAGTTGAAGCGCCACCAGGATTTGTAGCGATCGGATTGCCGTTAACATCGAAGGCAAGAAATAAAAGCTTGCGCGAAGCTGCCGCTGGAAGAGCAGAAGGAGTCGGATCGCTAATAGGCACCACAAGCGAACGGGCCTGGATCTCAAGCACTTGTTGCGAGACCATCATCTGGTAGTCTAACGCAGCTTCCTCAACTGGTTGGTAGAGAGTTCCTTGATTCGCAAGCGAAGTGCCTTGCGATAGCGGAAGGGTTCGAAGGATCGTCAAGAAGGTTCCAAGAGGAATCGGGACGCCGAGAGGGTTGTAGGTGACTGAGCCGCCAGAAGGAGTCGGGTTGGTTCCTGTGGGAGGGTTAAAGGTGATCTGATAGTTCGACGAGCTAAGGCCCTGAATAAGAAGGGTGACGTTGCCGTTAAGATCAGTGAAGAAAACTTGGATATTCGCTGCTTCCTGCGTGGCGCTACCGCCAGGGAAGGCGAAGGTGAACGGAAAAGACGTCGTTACGGCGTTGCCAGAATAGATGATTTTGTTAAGCGTTGTGGAGACGGTCAATAGGTGTACTCCTCAATTATGATAATCCCAACCGCTCCGTTTCCGCCAGATTGTCCACCTGCGGCGCCGCCATTGCCACCAGTTCCCACCGTATACGTAGGAGTTCCAATTGGACTAAATACAAAAAATTCTACGAACTCTGCCGCGCCACCACCAGCTCCGGTGGCAGTCGCTGCAACACCTTGCCCGCCGCCCCCTCCTCCACCACCACCTGTATTAGCAACAGCAGCAACACCACTTGCTCCACTACCGCCTCCAGCGCCAAAACCCCCAAACGGATTACTACCTCCAACCCCACCCATTATTCCGACGGCTGTCGTATCATTAGCGCCACCACCTCCAGTACCTCCAGATTGTCTGAATATAAGTGTGCCAGTTCCATTCACCCCGCCAGTCCCGCCAGCTCCCCCTGCACCAGCCGTTGCAGCTCCACCATTTCCATGAATAGCAGTCCAAGAAGCAAAGGAAGTGTCAGTTCCAACCGCACCGTTATTTGTGTTCTGTGCTCCGCCGCCGCCGCCTCCGCCAGTCATTCGCACACGAATACGAATCGTACCAGCAGTAGGAGTATAAGTTAGAGCCGTACCTGTGGTGAAACGCTGAATAGTCGGCTGGCTAATTACAGCAAATGTATTACAACCAAATCCGGTATTGGTTGTCCAGGTCAGGCCCGAAGTTGCAGCGGAGCATGAGGAGACTGGAAGATCAGTTTCGGCCGTTGATGTAGCCGCACCCTTGATGGTGTTCTGCGTTGCCGCCGCGAGACTAGAATTAGGTAAAGATACAATCCGAGCATTAGGTATAGTCCCAGAAGAGATATTAGTAGCGTTAGTCGTATCAGTCGTTGCTGAAGCAGCAAAGGCTACGCCATTGGTCTTAGTGCATGTAGAAACAATCGAGGTCGAACCTGTGCCAGTGCAATCACCAGAAAGAGTAATCGTCTGATTGCCCACAAGAAAGTTTTGTAAAGCAACCCAAGCAGTGCTAGCGATTCGATTGGTATTATCAACCGTCGGAGGAGTATTAGTGATCGTGGCGAACTGAGCTTGCGCTGACGAAGCCAAAAGCAAAAGCGCGAGAACAAGCTTCTTCATTCCATCACCCCACAGGCAAGAAGTAAGAGTAACCTTGCGGCAGGCTACCGCCAGCATAGAGGTATTCGATCACGGTGATCTTAGCGCTAGCGCCAGAGCCGATCCCATTCCAAGCGGTGAGGCAAGCGTCACCAAAGACGTCGTACTTCTCTCCTGGGGACAAGCCTATCCCGTTCTCTGCGACCGCAGCGGTCGGACCTTGGACTAGATAGACGCTCTGCTGGCCTACAAGGTTCGGGTTGTGAAAGGTTATCTTGCGCCGTTGCGAGTTCTGCGAAGTGGCACCGATAACCTGAGTGCTAACAGTACCGACTAGCGTCGTGGTGATAGCCATTAGTAAGGCCTTGGCGGTCGAGGCTTAGGCTTAGGTTTCTGGGCCATTACACTACCCTCCGAGGGGAAAGCTGCTTGATAAGCTCCGCGTTCTGAACGGTGACTTGTGCCAACAATGCGAGAGTCTCCCCAAGAGTCTTCTGCATAGCCTCGAACTCAGGGCTGACGTAGCTTGATCTATCAGCGAGCTTCTCCATCATCGTGTCGGCGTAGGTCTTGCCTTCGGCGTAGAAGTCACCGCCGTCTTTCCATTTAAGCTCAGTCTTGGCCTTAGCGGTGATCTCGCGGGCTTCGTCGTCAAGCGGATGCATCCCAGGCGTCGGGAGGCCGATGAAGACAAGGTCCTTTACGTCGACCTTCTCGCCTTGGCAGACGACAATAGCTCCGTCGGCGATAGCGTTGCCGCCAAGGGTGATATCAATCCCAGACTTATGCGTCCAGCACGACGGGTCCTTCGGATCGAGGAACATCGGCACAGGATGCTTTCGGATCTTGCGTCGACCGGTCTCTCGATCAGTCTCTGCTTGCTCCCAAAAGCAGTCTTCGACTGGGAGGTAATGAGCCTCCGTCAATTGCCACCTAGCCATAGCTATCCCCCTTAAGTTTGTGAGAAGTAAACCATAATCTGCAACGTCGACGACGCAGCTCCAGTGGTGACCACACAGAGCTGGACTCCAATTGGTGTGCTTATCGAGGCGTAATTAGTATGATCCGCCGAAGGAGCGGTAGACGAAACGCTAAAGCCCGGAGTCATAGTCGTTGGAGTCGTGCAAGGCCCACCTTGGGTGCCAAACTCAAGCTGGAAGGTACCTGCGGTTGTACCAGACTCCGTAACGTGCCAACCGCAGATGTTGAAGCGAAGGCTAGCGTTGGCGGTAGCAAGAGAGGTAGTAACAGTTCCGGCAGTGCCAGTAAGCGTCTGCTGCGCGATCTGGTTGCACAGAATCGGATTGATCGGTCCGACCTGGGCTGGAGCCTCGGCCCAACAAAGACAAACAAGGAAGAGCGAGAGAAGAATCTTCTTCATATCAACCTCCAATCACTGCAAACCAAGTGGTCGTGGAAAGGTTCCAAAGCCATTTGTTACAAGTGATCGCCGCAAGAGTCGTCAAGGTCGTGCTATTGCCTGCGGCGGTGGTGATGCTCTGCCCTGTGTTAGCCGCGACAGTTACTGCGTTTGTGGCCCACGCGGAAGTGGTGACATTGCAGATGCCGATTATCTCACCGTCAAGGACCGCAGAGGTTGCAGGCATTGTGATGGTAATCGCAGTGCCATTGGTGACGTTGAAGAGAAGATCGCCACCATTAGCGACGCCGACGGTGCTTACGGTAGTGCCGGTAGGGTTGGCGCCACCAATTGTGAAGGAAGCCGTTGGAAAAGCCGCAAATAGCGCCGTGCTTCGCCCACTGCTAAGCCTTCCGGAAGTGATGAAGAAAGACGACCCACCAGGGCCGCCTTGCTGAGCGAGAATAGCTTCGCTGCCAATCGGACCGCCGAAGAGGCCGACTTGGGCTAAGGCTGCGCCTACTAAGGCGAGAGCCGCAGCTCCCACCAAGATATACCTTCGCATGAAAGCCTCCTTAGCTAATGCTAGTGCAAATATAGTCCCACACGGTATTAACCGCTGCCGTAGTAAGGACCAAGGTTGTCGTTGTGGTTGCCCACGAGAAAGTAGTCGCAGGGATTGCTCCTTGAGCGCCTACCAAGCAGTTCGGCGCGGTGACCCACGCTTGCCCAAAGGTCAAGGTGCATGAGGCAGGAGTGCCAGCGGTGATAGTTACTCGACCACCGAAGTCAGTGCCAACGTTCGTATTGGTACCACAAGCCGAGATAACCGGAGTAGCGCCAGTCGAGAGGAGATGCCGATTGTTTTGGATGTAAAGATTCTGGAGAGAATCAATTCCAAACGGCCCTCTCGCGTCTTGCGTAAGCTGGATCGAGCCGGTGATGATCTGCGCCGACACCAGCCCGCAAGCGAATAGCACCCCACAAGCGAAGGCAATACCAAGCTTCTTAAACATGCTCGTCTCCATCAGTTCGGGATGGTGATGCCCGGGACGTAACCCGAGAGATTGCCTGCGGCCGAAACGATCTGATCGACACGATCGAGAACCAAGAAGGCCGAAATTGCTCCGCCAGTGCCGGTGCCGGTGAGCACGTACTGAAGGCGAAGGAAGCGAGGGATCGCCACGCCAGGCTTCGGTCGAGGCCAGTCGATATCGAAGAGCCTAGCGCCAACAGTTCCACCAGCTTGGACAGCACCGCCAGTGACCATAGCGATAGCGTCACTCTGCGCATAGATCGTGAAGGTACCTGCCGCACCAGAGCCATTATCTGGCGCGCCAAGGGCTACGACTTGGAGTGTGGTCGTGCCTGCGGAGGTTGCCGCAGTAACGACTTCGACGAGAATCTTCATCGCCGGGTCGTCGCCGATGCCAATATCTCTTGCGCCGCCACCAGAGGCGAAGGAGGGGATCTGGCCTATGCCACCGACAAGGCCGAGGCCAAGATCGATGTCGTTGGTTGCGACCAAGGTCTGCGCGCCAACGCCGATCGATTGGGCAGAGCTGAATTGAAGAAGTGAGTCGAGGATCATATCAGGTTATCCTTGCTTCGTTGTTGAGGATCGCGTCGCAAGTGCGGATCGGAATTCCGCGGAAGGTTGTGATTGGCTTCCCGTCGAACTCTTCAATGCGAAGCAGGACGTTGGTCTTGTTCATCGCTTGAAGGTCGAGGTAAGTTCGAATCACTCGATTACAGTAGATAACCGTCCGCCCCATATTCGCTCGGACCTGCGGAGTGTCGGAGGTCTGAATCGTGGTCGCGGAGGCTGGCGCGGTAGGGAGCTTGTAGAGAGCGCGAACGAGAAAGTTGATCAGATTCGCAGCGCTGACGCCTGTAAGCTGGGTGACATCGATGTTGCCAATCCGAGCTACGTAGCGCCAGTCTCGAAGGACGTAGCCAATCTCCCACTTGAAGTGATCACGATAAGCCTGGAAGGTGTTGCCTGCGGAGTCAAGGACAGGCCACTCGCCCATGTCTCGATGCTGGAGACCAGTGATCTTACCCTTCGGGAAGGTCACGTGAGCGGTATCGTTGCCCCATACGTGGATCCAGAGAGAGAGATC